>JACCED010309409.1_pt1 | contig 57209 bp, 81 predicted proteins | sample 7455021 | NCBI WGS metagenome assembly JACCED01 (sample SAMN15323456, study PRJNA562643) | freshwater metagenome | isolation source: river surface water | place: USA:Blue River Watershed | collected 2017-08-19 | reverse complement strand
TCATTCTTCATTGACGTGGACGTCGGAGATTCAAAGGCTGCGATTGATAGAGGCTACCCAACCAAAGCTGATGCCCACATCGCACTCCAATCATTCTTGGCTAGAACCGAACTACCAGAACCCGTCATTGTCGACTCAGGCACAGGTGTTCATGCATATTGGTTTTTTGATCGTGACATCCCGACAGCAGAGTGGAAACCATACGCCGAGAAGTTTAAAGCGTTCTGCCTTGAGAATGAATTACACATTGATCCGGTTGTCACGGCAGATGTGGCGCGTATCATGCGCTGCCCTGAAACATTTAACTACAAGACTACGCCGCCTAGTAAGTGTGAAGTAATCTCTAACGAGTTACCTGTCTATTCATTCGATGAGTTCAAAGAGTTCTTAGGGATAATAGAAGAGCCTAAGGATATATTTCAGCTCATACCTAAAGGATTAGACGACGACACTAAAGCCCTGATGAAGTTAGATAATCAGGAGACACTGTTTGAGAAGATAGCTATACGTAGCTTAGAAGGAGACGGATGTGAGCAAATCAAATTCGCCATTGAAAATGCAGCAACTCTTACTGAGCCAATCTGGACAGCAGCTCTTTCAATCGCTCAGCATTGTACCGACAGAGATGATGCAATACATAAACTATCAGAAGATCATGCTGGATACAGTCGCGAAGCAACGGAACGAAAAGCTGCACTTAGGCAAGGAAAGCCCTACTCCTGCACTACATTCGATAATGAAAACCCCGGAATATGTGATACATGTAAATACAGAGGAAAGTTCACCAACCCCCTCGCACTTGGCAGGGTCATTAAGATCGCCAAAGCGGAGTCAGTACGGGAGACGGAGAGTGCCACTTTCGAAACGCAGAGAACGGTAATACCTGATCATCCACAAGCGTTGTATCCGTACTTCAGAGGTGAGACAGGCGGCATCTATTATCAGCCGCCACCGAAGATAGACAAGAAAGGTAACAAGCAAGAGCAAGAAGCGAAACTAATTTATCCACATGAGTTGTTCCCTATCCGTCGTATGTACAGCAAGATGGATGGTGAGATTTTAATGATGCGCCTTATATTGCCTAAGGATACGCCTCGTGATTTTATGATTACTACTCGCAGCTTAAATGCTACAGACGAGTTTAAGAAGGTAATCGGATTCATGGGTATTACAGGCAATGCAGACAAGCTGCAACATTTAACAGGATACATAATGAAGTGGGGACATTACTTACAGACTCAGGCAGAAGCAGAGTTAGTACAGACACAGATGGGATGGACCGAGCCAGTTGGCGATGAGAGGCTGGGCCGTGCGTATGTCATCGGTAATAGTTTAATTAAGCCAGACGGAAGTTTAGTTGCTACCCCGGCGTCGCCAATGGTACGTAGTGTTGCAAAACATTTTGAGCCGAAAGGAAGTTACGAGACTTGGCAGGAAGCTATACAACAACTTAATAGACCGACGATGGAGATGCACGCGTTTGGTACGTTGATTGGTTTAGGTTCACCACTTATGCCGCTGACATCTACGCCGGGCGCTGTCGTTAGTTATACTGGTAAATCAGGTAATGGTAAGACTGGTGCGTTATATGCCAACCTAAGTGTGTGGTGTAACCCTGTTGGTATATCTGTGTTTGACGCTACAAGTAATGGCTTGAACCAACGCTACGTCACATTAAAGAACGCAGGGTTTGGTGTTGATGAGGCACACGAACGTAAGATAGAAGAACTAAGTAAGATGGTTCACGCTATCTCTCAGGGTAAAGCTAAGATCAGATTGCAAGGGTCAGTTAACGCAGAGAGGGAACACGAACTCTTAGCGTCGGCAATTGCAATGATGACTTGTAACATGCCGCTACTGGATATGATCATGTCTAAGAACTCTATGGCTACAGGTCAGATGGCACGTATGATTGAGTTCCTTGTAATGAAGCCGCAGCTGTTAATGGACGAGCCAGACTTCGGACCCAAAGTGTTTGACATACTGAAGTACAACTATGGTCATGCGTCACGTAAACTTATTCCAGCTTACTTCGCTCACGGTGAGGTGGCATTGAAGCAGATGGTTGACGAGTGGATTGCTAGATTTAAAAGAGACTTTGGTAACGATGCTATCTACCGTTTCTATGAGAACATCATTGGTTCAACTATGGCAGGGGGCATGGTAGGTAATGAGTTTGGCATCATCAACTATGACTTAGAGCGCATCTACGCAAAGGTTTGTGGCGAGATGATCAACATCCGTGACAAGGTGATAACGCTTGGTGAGACAGATTACTCATCGCTGATTGGTGACTACATCAATAAATACTACACCGGATTCTTAGGTATCAATGATGGTAAGGTCACGATGGAGCCGCGCACTAGCTTGGTCGGGCGTATTGATCTGGCTACAGGCTTAATCTATGTATCTACAACAGAGTTCAAGAAGTACTTAGTTGAGAAGAACGTTAGCTCACGAGAGTTTGAACAGAATATGAAAGAGAAAAAGATTCTCCTCGAGATTAAGAAGTCGCGTCTCGATTCTGGTTGGAAACAGGCATTGAGTATACTAGACAAAAACATGAATGTGAACACCTATGTCTTTGCATCAGCAATCCCAGATACCTTCTTCCCTGACGACGGAGGAGCCTGAGTGGATATTTCCGTTTGATTATATGGTGGTGGGGGAGAGTTTCTTTATCCCCACGCTACGCCCTGCCCAAATGACCTATGCGGTAGATACTGCCGCTAAGAAATCGAAGGTGAGAGTTAAGATATTCACCTGCGAGAAAGAAGGTCACTTGGGTATCAGGGTGTGGAAGATACGCTAAGGTTTAATCCCGTACGCCTTGTACATTTCTACTAGGCGGTACTTCTCTACGTTTGCCATCTTAACGTATATATCGACAATAGCTTTACGTTCTTTAGGTGATATACCTTCCATAGCGCGGTACTTATTAGCTTCTGCGCGTAGTTCTTTTAACGTACCGTTAACGTCGTGGTTGTACATGTCCACTAACATTGCATCCATAGGATTCTTAGCTAGATAAGAGTAGTACTTATCAGGTTTGTCCTTCAGCATGTTTATACGCTGAGCGCGTTCTTGTAAATCTTCCTCTACCTTCTGCCATGTACGAGCATCAAAGTTAGACGGCGTGCCGAAGAAGCTATCCAAGAATATAGTATCTGTTTTCCAGTTAAAGTTTTTATCGCCAGTAGCAAGTAGAGTCAGGTTAACAGGCGCTTGTATAAGAATACGTGACGCACCGTCTGCATAGTTATTGGCAAAGAAGTACAGAGAGTTTGGACTAACGTCGTTACCTGTCAAATCAAACCATTTACGCGCCGCTGCCTTATATGCTTCTGGTATGTTATCTCCACCTGTGTAAGCGTCACCAAACCGTGACTGACGATTGTTATATATTTGACGACCTAAAGCATCAACGTTTAATGAATACTCTACTAACGGACGCACGATAGATGGCGTCATGGAATCAATAAAGAATTCTCTTGGCTTCTCAAATGGATTGATACGAGACACAGGCAGTGGCAGGAATGAGTCCATGCCGATAGTAATTAAGTTACCCAACGTGTCTTTAAGTTTTACGTTGTTGTCACCCAACGCAGCTATCTGAGCGCCCGCTGCCGCTAGACCACCAAGACCGAAAGCCCACGGCAATTGAATAGGGGTTTCAAATCCGGGGAAGAAGAATCGGGCAAACTTAGTCCAACGTGACATATCATCAGTAGAGACTTTATTACGACCTAGATCATCGTCGTCTGCCATCATCTTAGACATCAAGTAAACAGCAAAGCCCATACCGATCAAAGCGGTAGCCATCACCTTAGCGTTCTTCTGGCGTTCGGCAAAGTTACTTTCAAACGTGCTTATGTACTTCTCGTTCTCTTTTAATTCAGCTTCTAACTCTTTACGTGTTTTCTCAGGCAGGGTAGTGTCTTTTAATTTTTCACGTATGTTAGCTGCACGGGCAAACTCAGGTAAACGCATGCGAGCCTGTGGTAAAGATTGGAACGCAGGAGCAACTGCTTCCATTGCACGAACAGCACCCGTTGCAGATGGACGGAAGAACATAAAGAATCCACCAAGCGTTTTACCCCATTCACCTACTTGTTCAAAGTTAGCTAGGTTCTTAGCATACGCAGCAGCTTGGATGGATGCAGCCTTCTCAATGTCTTTGCGCTCTTGATCAGTCTTAGGAGACTTCTCTTTAGTTAAGCGTGCTATCTCATTTGATTTAGCGATGCGATACGCAGACACACGGGCCGACAATTCAAACGTATCAATCCATGCGTCAAACACACCATCAATCTGTTCTTTAGTCTGCGCAATCTTGCCGCCGCCCATGCCTTTATATAACTCTTCGTACTGACCACGAGCCGCCAGACCAGCAACGTAAGACACACGACCACCTGTCTTTACGTAATCTAATAAGTCTCTGTAGTAAGAGTCAGTCTTTGCAAGGGCTTCAATCTCTGCGGTCTTACCTTTAGCGTACAGGCGACTGAACTTGTTAGTCTTAAACATCTTGCCCTGCGCCACGTCAGCGGCTATAGCGCCCAGATAATTAAATGTAGCTGATGGGCCAAGCTCTGCACCAAGCGTGTAGGCATTAGTTAATACGTCACGCACAAAGTTAATAGGGGCGAACGCTAAGTTGTATCGTGTATGAGTTTGTCCTACGAAGCTAGTAGCCCTGTTTAGCATACTGATATAAGGATTGGTTTCCCTATACGAACGACGTATGGCTTCTAGTTGGCGAGGGTCACGTATTTGAATGATAGCGACCTTACCGTCAGGCATGTAATGGAATATCTTGGTCTCGCCTTTTAATTCTCTCAGCACTTCACCATTAGCGCGGTCTCTAAAGTCAATGACCTTAACAACATCTGCGTTCAGTACGCCTGTACCATTAGGGTTTAAGTCGCTCTTTTTAGCGGCGTTATAGATTGATTCAGTCACATACTTACGACCGACACGCATCGCTGCCTGAGCGCCATCTGCCATAACTTGCAGTAATGGATTATCAGGTTGCGTTATACGACCTTCAAAGGTATAGATTACATCCTGTAACTCGCCGCCTAATCTACGGCTATCAAAGTTCAAGAAGTCAGAGTCGCTATCCTTTTCAGCTTTACCTTTAAATGGAATATAGTTTTCCCAGCCGTAGAAGTTAATCCAATTCTCAGCGTAGTCCGACAGATAGTTAGATTCTTTATTAAGCTCAAGCACTACTTTGTTTAACTGTTTTATTTTATTTAAAATAGGTTCAGCCGCATCTTTGTGCTTGGTGTAATCTTTCTTTACGTCATCAAGCTCTTCTTTAGTGTACTGACCAGCAACGCTATATTTAGAATTATTCCTATCTAGTAAGTCAGCCTTCTTAGGATCGCGACTTAAGTTAGCAGGGTCGTTAACTATCTTTGTAAGCTCTTTCCATAAATCTTCAGCTTCTTTCTTACTTAACTTCTTAGTATTAAGCTCGTCAATTATTTCATCACGACGCGCTGCCGGAGATACTTTTACGCCAGCAGGATTAGTTACTATAGGTGCGCCTGTTTCAAGCGGCACGCTTAACGCATACAAAGTATTGCTACGTTCTTCAACGTGCTGTGCAATTGCATATAAACCTAATTCTTTTAAAGCTTCATCTACGGTTATATCATTCTTATTAGCGTACTCAACCACACCCGCACGGATGTCTTCAGTCAGATTCTGAACGCGCTGCGTATACACATAGTGCGCATTGCCGGATGACAAAGTGATCTGATCATAGATGTTATTAAAGCCAAGACCGTAAGATATTAGTCTGCCAGTATCTATTAGCTTCTGCTGCCAACGCTTAATTGCGGCGCGATCATTCTGGAATTTAGTGACTAATCTTTCTGCACCCTCGGCACTCCATAGCGTTTTAACCTTTGCCTTAACATTAGGTGCACCTGTCTTAATCTCGTCCTTCATTTGTTGAACGGTGCGCTTTCCGACAGGAGGAGCGGCTTTAGCCATATACGACACACCCTTAGCTGGGGCGGTTCGCTCTACCTTAGCTAGTTCTTCTATCTGTGTCAGTACGTCACCAAGCGTGTTGCCATAGGTTCCACCGAATTCTGCCAACTCTTCTCTGGTCAATAGACGATTACGGAAGCCAAGCATTTCCATTACGCGTTTAGCGAACAGCGAGAATACGTTTTGCTTCTTGCCTTCTACTTCCATAGGTGGCAGTTCACCCATAGCTCTTTGGAACTCTGGGTTAGAAAACGCTTGAGCCACAAACTCTTTAAGTGAACCAATATCAAACTGCTTACCTAACTTAGAGTTAACGTATTTCTGCAAACGGTCTAAACGGTTAATAGCGTTCAGTTGCTCTCTAGTCAAACCTTTACGATTATCAATAACATGGTCAACCATGTAGTGCGTTATCTCGTGCAAGGCGACAACATCTAAACGTTGCTTACCTAGATTTTTAAGGTCAATCGTAATCGTTTCAGTAGCTGGGTCGTACTTACCAGCGTGTCCATCTTCTACTTCGCCTATTACTATATTAGGACGCGCATCAAACTTCTTTAATACGTCATATAGTTTTCTAGCTAGGAAAGCTGTAATTGAATCATTGACTCTTTCATTCGCAATAGTAGCAAACACACGGTCAACTTCCCCGGACTCCAATGCCTTCTGTATGGTGTAATCTCTTTTTTGCTCAAGCGTTTCTATTTGAGTCGGGCCAGTCTTAGGCTTAGTAGGCGTGACTTTGCGCGTTGGCTTTTCAACCGCGTCAAGTAAACTATCTACTGCTTCTTTTCTAGCTTGCTCACGACTCTTACGTAAGTCAGCCTGAGTAGTAGTTCTACCAAGATTCTTAACGGCGCGGACTTCGCGCAGGAATAATTCCTTAGCTTTATCTTCAATAGCTTTTTGCTGTTCTTCAGGTAAACTTTTTATAAACGCATCACGCTTTGCCATAGCAGCTTTGCGTTCGTCGGTTAGTTTATTTATATTCTTATTGTTCTCAAACAGTTCAGTAAGTACGGACTCAGGCATACTCTGTAGAATATCTACAGATGTTATTTCTTCAGGCTTCTCAACCTTTTCACCACGAGCTATTGCATCTTTATAAGCTTGTTCTCTAGTGGCTTTTTCTTCCGCTACTAATGGCTTAATGATTTTGTTAATAGCACTAAACGCTGAATCATAAGAATCAAAAGCCGACTCAGCCGCTGCATAGCCCATACCTTCTCGGATACTTTCAGCTGGCTTAGCGCGGGTCTTAGTCTTTAGCTTTAGGTACGCAGCTTGTTCAGGCGTGTGTTTTTCTACCGCGGGGGCTTCTTCTTCTTGAAGCTTGATAGTACGTCTTACAGGCTCAGTAATTTTAGTAGTAGCCGGTGCTTGTACTTTAGGGGTAACGGTAGGCGGTACAACAGGTTCAGTATCCGTAGTTTCATCGGTTATCTCTGAGGCTAATGCAGGACGCTGTACTGCTTCTGTTCTAGTAGCTGATTCAACAGGCCCTCCAGCAGTGACCACTCCACTATCGTCAGGTGCTTTAACTCCTGTGGTGGCTCCGACCAATTCTCGTGCAGTGCTGTCAACGCTAGGCTGATCTGCTTGGATGTCAGATTTGGCAGGTGGCTCGACATTGGCTCTCTCCTGTTTGTCATAATCAATACCATAATCGTTCTTTAACTTATTTTTAATGCTTGTAGCTTGTCTGCTAGATAGAGTTTCACCAGTCTCGTCCTTCATGTTAAGGCGTAACATCTCACGGTATCTAAATACCGCTTCCTCTGGTGATTCATTTGGCGTTTTAGCTGGGGGTACAGTAGCTAATCCAGCAGCGGGTTTAGTCGCCACTGCGTCTAGTAAAGCGTCTTGATCAACGGCAGTGGTTACTTGAGTTGGTGTTATTGCAGCCGTAATATTTTGATCTGCGAACAAGTCTTTTGGCGTCGTGACGTTACCATTCTCATCTACCTGACCTACCTTAGTTATATCCGCAGCGGCTTCTTTAGCAACCTCACCGGCTTCAATACCCGCTTGGCGTTCTTGCTCCATCTTCATATTAGCTGCATCTGCTTCCATCAGACGCTTTTGCTCTTCATCCATCCGAGTCTGACCAACAGACTTTACAGCACCACCAGCAGCAGGACCTACCGACATACCGTAAGCGGCAGCGGCAGCATCAATATATTCTTTAACAGCCTCAGCGTCAGTTAAGGACATCTTTGCCCCGAAACGTTCAGCAGTACTCTGTATAACTTCGATAGGGGCTTCTTTAGTACCAGTCGTTAAGACGTTCTTACCAAAGCTAAGTAATAAGTTTTTACTGCCAACGTCTAGTTTATTAAACGCGCCAAGACCAATCTTGTCACCAAAGAATTCAGCCACGCCATGCACAGCAGCGGAAGGGATAACGCGCTCAAGCTCAATGTCAGTGGCCTCTTTGCCTAAGCGTTCAGCTTCTTCTACAGCACGAGATGTAGTCTCACCAGCACCATGAAAGCCAGCTTGAGTAGCTAGGGCAGCGGTCCCCGCCACTTGTTTTGCTACAGATTTGGCAGCTAATTTAGTTTGCTCTTCAAAATACTTTTTAGCGATCTCTTCGCCTTCTTCTTTAGCTATCTTTTCAGCAGCTTCTTTAACACCCTTCTTCAGTAACTCTTTTTCTACAAGCCCAGTCATACCACCTGCTACAGTACCTAAACCGGGGATTACTGAACCAGCAGCCGCACCTGCACCCATGACAGTCAAAGACTCAAGCAAGTTAGCCGCGCCAGAACCCATCTGGTACGGGAGCCAGTCAGTCAGTACAGTGCCGATACCTTTATCAAGCGCTTGGGTAAATGAGTCAGAAGTCTTAGTCTTGCCACGTAGCTCTTGCTTAGCGGCCTCCATAGTTGCAAGGCCAGACTTCATCAACGCTTCAGAGCCAGCAGCTTTACCTGCTAAGACTTTAGCGCCACCATACGTTTCTTTAAGTTGAGGTAGGTAGTTAGTGAAGCCACGAACAAAATCACTAGAGTCTTCACTAGGTTGTTCTTCTTTACGCCCAGCAAGTAAATCTTTGCTTTCCGCAAATAAGTCCCGTGGTTCACTACGGCGTGTTTCTGCTTCAGCAAATAAGTCACGAGCCATTATTTAATCCCTAGTTTTTTCTTTACTTCTTCCTCAGAGATACCATATTTTTTAGCAGTGAAAGCAATATCTTCAGGGCTAGGAGGAGGTGGTGCAGCTTTATCTTCAGTCGCCGCGCCTTCTAATCTAGCTTTTGGATAAGAATCTTTTAGCTCAGCCTTTAACGCATTACGTTCAGCTCTTAGTCGGGCAGCGTTTTTCTCTGCCATTACTTTAGCATCACCTTCTAAGTTAGGCATAGCTAACATACTCTCGGCTCGTGCTAGTTCTTTACCCTTTTCTGAATCGTCCCATTTCCTTAATTCAGCGCGGGCTTTAATAGTCTGACTATCTTCTCTCTTACCTTCACCGCCGCCAGAACCAGCAGCACGAGCATAGGCTACTTTTAACTCATTCTTGTTCTTAGACGCTTGGGTAGCTGCTTTCTCTTGCGCACCAAATACATCCTCAGAACGTTTCTCAGTAAGCGTTGCAACTTTGTAACTCAAGTCAGATAACGTAGTGAAGCTGTCATGCTTAGCTTTAAGAGCGTCTTTTGCATTACCAGTCTTTTCTAAGTATTCAGCTTTATCGAGTTCAAACATAGACTTATTCAATTCAGCCTTAGCCTTAGCTAAATCTTCCTCGTCTGTAATAGTTTGATCTAAGTAAGCTGAATAAGATTTCATTGCAGTAGCTAACATAGGGCCGGGGGTAGAACCAAACATTGCCCATGCCTGTGCTTCACGCATACGCTTCTTATCTTCGGCACGGCTACCCAACTCTTCCATCTGTTTTGTAATAGGCGTTCTAGCTTTTTCAAAAAACTTAGGATCAGCACCGGCTGCTTCGTACATCGCTTTCTGTTCATCAAGAAAACTTTGTGAAGTTTTACCGGCTTCTTTAGCAGCAGCGTCTCTAAGCGTTTGCTCATACGGGCTTATCTTTTTGCGCTCTTCTAAAGCAGGACCAATGTCAGTCATGATTTGTTTATAGTCGTCGCTCTGACGTGCAATACCAGAAGAGGCTTTAGGTGCGGCTTTCTTTTCTTCCTTCTTAGCTTCCTTCTTAGTAGTAGCGTCTATAAACTTAGTAGGCATAATACCGCCACCTACTTCATCATCAAACGGATTATCTATAGCCTCTTCACTGCCTTTTGCAAACGCTAAGATGCCGCCAGAGGCCATACCAACACCAGCAGCTTTGCGAGTCTGTGAACGACGCGCCATCTCTCCGCCGAGAATATCTTTAGTATCAGGGTCAGTATTAGGATCACTTACTTTTTTACCTAACTGATCGTCACCTAAACGTTTGGACATATCACGCAACTCATAGTCATTGAGTCCAGACGCAATACCGCCACTTGCCATCTTAATGATGCCGCCCTCTTTGGAACCCTTACCCATAGCGTTAACCATACCTAACGCGCCAATACCCTGCTGTAGATAGTTAGGCTGAGCTTGGTATGACTGAGTAGTTACCGCTTGCATAGGCTGACCACGAATCATGTTGCTCAACATACCCAACTGCATAAATGGATATTGCTGTGATGTAGCATAGTCTTGAATGATCTGGTTCAGACGGTTCTGCTCGTATTGTTGCTGTTCTTTACCAACCGCTAATTGCTGACCAAGTACGCCCATCTGCTGACCATACTGTTGCTGACCTAATTCACCCAGAGCCTGACCAGCTTGTAATCCCTGACCCATACCTCTTAGACCAAGATCAGCGCCAAACTGTTGAGCCTGACGAGCTTGTTCAAACGCGCTTTGTGTACCTTTGCCGTAAATATCTGCTTGCTGTTGCATCAGGTTACGCTGACGCTCTGCTTCTACAATACCTTGACGTGAACCACCAAACGCACCGGCTTGTGCGGCTTGAGCTTGTTGTCTTTGACCTTCTATAGCGGATTGTCGTGAAGCCTCACGCATCTGAGGAGCAACAGCGTTTTCCATATAAGGAGACATATACGCAGCGGTAGCGTATGGATTAGTAGCTTGGCGTGCGTATTGCTGACCTGCACCCATAGAACCAAGTCCTGCACCAAACGCCATCTGAGAGCCGACCTGCCCTTGTTGCGGTAACTGGTATCCTTGTAAATCTTTCATAGCGCCAGCTTGCATAGGAGTCATGCCCGCTACTGTTTCACCAGAGCCGCCGCGCTTTTTATCGTATTCAGAATAAGATTGGTATGGTCTAAAACCACCGCCCGGCTGATAGATTTGACCTTCAGTTGCTTGCATCATCTTATGGACATACGGCTCCATGTACTCAGGAATGTTGGTCTGATAAGATGTGGACGAAGTAGGACCACCCCCGCCGCCTTGAGGTTTAATCTTACGGTCGCCGTTATGTTTAAAGGCTTCTTCTGGCAAGTCAGGTATGCCAGCTAATGCCATTGCGCGGTTGTTAAATCTCATAATTTTTCCCTCATTACTTGATGGGTATTAGTCATGCCCATTTTTTCGTACATCTGAACTAAGCTGCCCTTAGCCCAACACTGTGTAGTAGTAGCGCCCATTAAGCGCATCCAATTTTTAGCTTCGTCAAACACATGGGTTCGGACTACACCTTTGCCACCCATTAAATTTACATGTGCTACGCGCTCTCTAGGGTAATCAATAATATCTACTGTAACTGCCCCAGTAATGCCTTGTTCTGGTTCTTCCCATACTAGTAAAAAAGTACGCCCAGTACGTACAGAGTATTCAACTTGTTCTATTGTAATTAAGTCAGGGTCAAGATCAATCGCGCGTTGTAGCATAGGTGCTGCTATAGGCCATACTTGCGGTAACTGATTAGGCTGTACTTGGTATAAGGGCATGTTTACGCTGGTAAGTGTTTATCTGCTTTAGAGTTAACCGCGACTTTGCCTTTACCTACAGTTTTGCCACGACGCTTTTGAACACGCTCCATCATTGCGTAGAGTTTACGCGCTCCGGCTTCGGTCGATCCATTTCCCAGCTCTGAGACGATTCGTGCAGGGATAACAAATTCTCCATCAGCGAGTCGAGCAGGTTGCTTACTACCAATAACAGCAGGAATAGAATCAGATACACCATCGCCGGGTCCTTTCAAAAGACGCCCACCATCGGAATAACCACCTAAGCCGTGCATAATGCCACCGTTTGCAGCATACTCAATCTGATCCTGATCACCCATTAAGTCAACATTAGTCTTAGCAGGAGCAGTAGTTGGAATACCATACTTCTTACTTAATGCTTGGAACTCTTTAATAGCGGCAGCATACGGAGTATTAGTACTTTGCGTTCTACTGTAAGGTTTAGCTCTGCCAGCTTGAGACTTAGCTTCTTGTTCTGTTTCAGCTCTAGATTGTGCTATTTCTTTTTTCCTACGCGCCTCTTCTTCCCGCATCATTTCTTCAAACGCGTTGGTCTTGCCACCAGACGCCATACGTATCTCGCCTGTATAAGTATCTACTCCTGTATCAGCTGAAGGAGACACAACGTTTGTTGCTGTAGGGCGTGACATTTGTGGGTTGGTATACATAGGTGTTTGTAGATTAGCCATTGGGTAACCTGTATTTGCACCTAAAGCATTTTGAGCGGACATCTGTTCAACTGGACCGCCTATAGCGTAAGCGGTAGGCTCAAAAATAGGAACATATCTGCCCGTGCTAGGGTCTCCATATTTAAAGTCACCGCCGCCACCGCCAGAACCGCTATATTTTTTCTTAGCTGGTTGTTCATTGCTTGGCTGCATCATATTCTGCGCCAACATAATCCCGCCGGTTGTAAGTAGTGGGTTTTCTTTAGCAAACTTACCCGCTTCGCCAGCAAACTCTTTTGCTTTGTTAAATCCTTCTGCTAACTTACTTGGGGCAGATTTAGTAGCCAGCTCAGCGCCTTGTAATTTAGCTTCTCCAACTTCAAGTCCACCACTTGTACTTAAACCTTGTGAACCGCCGGGTACATTTGTAAGAGTCGTGCCACTATACGGGTCAGGACCAGCGGGCAGTTTTAACCCAGTACCCACACCAGTATTAGTATTTAAACCAGCGTTGAGACCATAATCACCGGCAGGAGGAGTAGGAGTCCCGACAGGAGGCGCAACAGGAGGCGCAACAGCAGGATTCGCGCCAGACATAATCCCTTGTTGAGCGGCTTGTTGACCAGCTTGTTTAGCGGCTTCTTGAGCCATGACGTCTGCGCCGCCCTGAATAATTCCTTGTTTGCTTGCCTCTAATGCAGCGGTAGTGCCAAGTTCAGCGGCGGCGGTAGTAGCAGCAGGAGCAACAGCGCCAGCTAAAGCGGGGGCGGCACCACCAACAATACCCGGAATGGCAGCAGCAGTGCCAGCAGTAGTTAAAGCAGCGCCAACCGGAACTGCCGCAGCGGCAGCAGTGCCAGCTGTACCCGCAAGGGAAGACGCGATAATAGCCGACGTAGCTGGGTCAGGATATAGTCTACGCCCATCAGACATATAACCATTAAATTTATTTGGGATTCTCATGAGTAATTACTCCTGTCGCATCTTAGCTTAATTGTACCGTTTTCTTCACCAAGTTTGACAAATCCTAGCCTCTCGCAGAACCTCAAACCTGACTTATTGTCTGCCATAACGGCAGTTATTACATAACCATATTGGTCTATCATGGCTTTTAAAGTAGCCTTGATATGTGAGCGTATAGTGCCTTTTGGCTTAATACCGTATCCTACATGTATTTCGTTGCCTTTAGCTAGTACCCCGCCTATAACTCTGCCTTCTTGAGTCAGGGGTACAACATCAAAATCCTTTACCGCCTCAGCGTACTGTTCAAACCCAAATGGCAGTCTATGTTTAACAGACTCATAGACCATAATCAAGGCTCTGTCTTGGGGGGTCACGGCGTAGCTCCACTAACAAATACAATAGAGCCTATTGCCGACGGGATACTAGGCATCGCAAATGGAGACACCTGCGCAGGTGATGCATGCATATAAACGCCTGTTCCGCCGCCTGATGTTGCTGCGGAGTTTGTTGCCCAGTACAAAGCCACGTCCTGCCCTGCTGTTACACTAAATGTAACGCTGGAATACGCAACTAGTGCGCCATCTACACTACCATGCCTGTTTGGAACAGAGAAAATACTTGCTGATCCCGGAACGTTTACGCCATCAACTTGCAGCCAAACAAACGCGTCGTGTATCTGAGAATCTGTATTAAAAAACTGCAAACTAAAATCGATCTTGTACACGCCGGTATATGTAGGTGTCGCTGTGCTATCTATGTTTAAAGTAAAACCATATCCAGAATCTAGCGTATTCCATAAAACTTTTGTAGCAGTGTTCGTTACAGCATATTGATCAGTATCGTCCTGTGCGGCAATATGAGGAAGTACTGGCAAACCGCCGCCATTAGTTGCTATGGTCAACTGCCCAACAAAGTTATCTATCGTATTAAAATAAAGACGTAAGATATTATTAAGCGTGTCAACATACTGACGGTCATACTCTACAGGTGCTAATGGCAGTGCGGGGACTTTAGTCCGTGTAAGTGGCGAAGATTCTGTAACTACAATATTAGTCGTCATCGTCTGCCGTCCGGTCTAACATCCATACGGGGAACGCCTAATTGCCACTGCGTACCTAATGTATTTGACCCAATACGTATAGCCATCTGACGTCCACGTACTCTTGTATATATGAGCTGAGTAAACTGTTGTACGTTATATACAGTCTGTGAACCATAGCTTTGAGTCGACGCAACTGTAGGCGATGGGGCTACACCATAATTAGAGCCGGGGTTCTGTCTTGGACGCATAGTGAACGTAACCTGTGGGAACAACGGCGATGGAGTAGTAGAACCATCAAACGTAATATCAGGCACCATTCTCCATACAAACCCATAGTTGTGACCATCACCAATATCAAAGTCAGCTGACTGGATATAAGAAGTGATAGGGCTTGGTGGGTTTGTCTCGCCGTTATCTACACCATTCTCATGGTACACAATCTTATTCTCAAGAGTCGCCGCCATAGGATAGTCACGTAGCGGGGAGTCTAGCCAAGCAGAGCGTCCTAACGTGCCGTAGTACCATACACGATCAAGGTAGTTAAATATAACGTAGCGATCTATTACAGCGGAATTAGCTGAGCAGTAGAACCACCATATTTCACTATACCCCTCATTAGAGCCAGCAAACACCTGCCCATGCTGTCCTTTATTAATATCACCAAAAACATACTGACGTAACGAGCAAGGCAATGTTTCTACACGACCAGCGTATGAATAGAATTTATCAACGCCCATCCAATATGTAACACCCGCCGCTGTGGATACTGCGTTAGGGGAAATAATAGATAAGTTGTCAGCTAATAGAGTAAAACCCCATACGTATGGTGGTCCTAAGTACTGCATAGAGTACAACGCTGCGTCAGTCCAAACAACAATTTCCTGACGAGTCTGCATAGCTGTAATAATTTCAGAGCCGTGTGACAGACGGAAACTACCTGCTTGGTTAGTAGGGTCAGGTGTCCAATCAGTATAACTTTCTTGCGCAGACCAGCGTATTAATAACGGGTCTAACTCAGTACTACCGTAGTCATTGCAACCAAACGAAATAACGATACGAGTGGAGTCTGACACTAAAATAGTATTAGATATAGTAGGTGTGTCGCCAACATTGACTACAGTGCCGCGCACGGTAACATCTGGATTACTTCCTACGCCGGGTGTCCAATAATAAATACCGCCGCTACGTGGATTAAATAATAAATCTTGACCGAAGTTAGCTTGTGTCCACAAACGTAATTGAGTATTAGTAGTTGTGGAGATAGACTGACCCCAACCAGTAAACCCAGCAGCGTTTTGTACAATCGTATTATTTAAATGTGATGCCGCAGTAGTACCAAACTGACCCCGTAAACATCCAGTAAAAGTAGTTGATGTTTTACCTGAATATGAAATTAATTCACTACCTATTACCATTAAGCCAGTAGCAGGGAATCCAGTAGTGGAGTCAACAGTAATTGTTGTATCACTGTCAGTTATAGCGCCATCTAATTGTGTCTGAGTAGGACCAGTAATAACACCGCCCCAAAGACCTGCACCCCAACCAACTTGTGATGTACCGACGTTAGTACCATTATTTAATTGGTACCTAGCTGTAACCGTGCCACCGCCTGTGGCAGCAGAAGTTGCATTAGAAGGCGCTGTAATAGAATAAGAGTTTGAGTCTATGTAGGTGATAACAAATTCACTGTTTAAATCTAAACCGCCAACAGAAGTAGCACCAGAGAAAGTTACATAGTCACCTGTAATAGCGCCGTGGTTAGTGTCAGCAACTATAACAATATTCGCAGTGCCCGTATTTACGTTAGTCGTAAACGGATTAGTTAAAACTGCTGTTTCACGAATAGGTGTGATGTCATAGTAAGTGCCGCCGTACTCTATATAGAATTTATTTTCAGTGCCTACACCCATCAGGTTAAACTGTTTTAGAGTAACCCAATTCCAGAGCGAACGCGCTGTACCTATATACGACGAAGCTGACAGTAATTGCCAACCACCAATCTTTTCTGGATAGCCAGAACGAAAACGAATCTTGTCACATTCAAACCAACCACCTTCATTGGCAAGCGTTGTAGATTCGCGGTTTACACCCGGTCTAAATTGTAGCTGTTGCAATGGCATATAAGCCTCTTACGTTTTAATGCAGCACATGAAAGCCACGTTCATTGGGCGATTTTCTGTAGCAGTTGGCACTTGTGTTGAAGCGTTAAGGGTTACTGTTGTATTACCACTACCACTTGCGGAGCCAATGTCAGCCGCTGCACTTCCGGTTCCAGTAAACGCGCCAGATACACTGTTAAACCTTGTACCGTTTGTTACACCACTAAACGCGCCAGTAATATTTCGTATTGCGTCACTTTGCGCTGAACCAATCGCACGACCAGCATCGGGTACAGTCGCTGTAATAGTAGTAAGACCAGCTGTTTGGCTTGTATCAACTGTGTATGTACCTATACCACCGGCAGTGCCTGTTAATTGATTTAAGATTCTAGTATTAGCTGTAACACCCGTACCAGATAAAACATCACCAATTTGTAAAACACCAGAAATTACCGCGCTTACAGTAAGTGTTGTAGTAGATATAGAGGCTGTAACAGAAGCGGCAGTTGTAGATGAACTAGCCCAGCTACGAATAAACTGACCACGAGTGTCAGGAATATTAAACGTAGTAGAACCGTCACCCGCTCCGTATACCGTACCAATCGCTGCAAATAAATTAGCGTATGTAGTGCGAGATATTGCTGACCCATCACACTGTAGCCAACCAGCAGGAGTAGATGAATTAGCGAAGTACATAACCATACCAGATGGTAAGTACGCCTGTGATTGTGTAGACCCGTTAGGAAACGTAATTCCGTTTTGACCGCTAAGAGTAATACTCATTTTTTACCTCTTAATAAACAAATGATCCGGTTGATGTAAACGTATGTACAACAAAGCCCGGTCTTATCGTAGTGCTTATAGTGCCGCCTGTAGCAACAGGAGTAGTGCCGGGATATGCAACGATAACAATACCGCTACCGCCAGCTCCTGCGCTATTCCCTGCTGGACCACCACCGCCACCGCCGCCAGTATTTGCAGTGCCAGCCACACCAGTACTAGCCCCACCACCAGCACCGCCGCCACCTAATCCACCGGCTCCGCCGCCACCGCCACTCAAACTAGACCCGCCGCCACCGCCAGCATAATAAGTAGCAGTGCCATTAATTGAAGACTGTGCACCTATACCACCGGCACCGCCACCCCCACCAGCAGCTGTACCAGCAGCGCCCTTACCACCACCGCCGCCACCCGGAGTATAGTGACCACCATAAGCGCCACCACCGCTATTACCCTGACCAGCAGTACCAGCACCGGGATTAGGATAGTTTGTACTATTACCGCCACCGCCTGAACCGCCGCTTCTACCACCACCTGCACCACCACCAACGGCTGTGTAACCAAATGCGGAAGAGCTAGTACCGTCAGTACCACCAGAAGCAAGACCAGAACTAGCGCCACCTGAACCTACTGTAATAGTGTAAGAACCCCTAGCAATAGTTTGGGCTGTGTATGTAAGCATACCGCCCGCACCGCCACCACCGCCACCGTCATCGCCAGAACGACCGCCGCCACCGCCACCAGCTACTATTAGTAGTTCGATGTTTCCGGTGAGTATAGTACTAGCCCCAGAGCCAAAAGCTTTTACTGATGCGACACCGCGAGAAGCTAATAATGGCATATCTATCTCTTATGCAAACTTAGTTTGTGTTGCCAACACGGTATAGGTGGCAGATGCGGTTTTAATTATTGCGTACGTATAAACGTCGATACCAGTAGGATTACCAGAAGTAGGTGTGATACCGCCCTGCCATTTAGGAGTAACAGAAACACCATCAATAGTAAGCGCCGACGCATAATATGCAGTACTACCTTGCGCCGCCATAAATGCAATCGTTACCGTAGTGCCGGTACTCATAAGAGAATTTAGTGTATTAGTACTATTACCTCGCACGTTTAACGTCCAGTTACCCGTTGCGTTAACTGTGTAATATAGAACGGACTGTGACATAACGTCAAAGTTAACTGTGGTTGCTGCTGTTAATGCAGTTGTAGTAGTCGCTTCAAATATAGAAGGGATACCACTTAAACCATACATCGGACTTACTACAATAGCCATATCTAACTCCTATTTGAAAAAAGGTCCAACCATCCAGCACACAGCCGAGTAGCGTGTACCTTCTTCAACATCTTCCACACCATGTACAAGAAAACTAGGAAATACTAATACCGTACCTTTTTCTTGTGGTGGGTAAAGTCTTTCGTGTGTGTCTTGGAAATAAAATTTCCCGCCTTTAAAATCATCATTAAGAAATGCTAGTACAGTTAATTTTCTGCACTCTTCCTGCTTACTTAAAAACGTATCCATGTGCGCTGTGTAACGTCCGCCAGCGGGGTACTTCAAAAACTCGGCTTGGTTAGCATTAGTAATATCAAACTTCCACGCTTGGTTATTTGCAGATAGCCCTGCCGCTGCTAGATGTCCACCAATACCTTTATACACAGGAAGCATTACTCTTTCTGCGTTCCTAATACTTATATCAATTTCACCATCCCCAATAAAAGGCGGCTGTACTGATAATGAGTCTTGGGTGTAAGTAGTTATAGTCTCATCGCATGCTTCTGCGGTTAATATATCTTTAAAGCACCAATAACGTAAATCTTCTGCTGGCTTTTTCTGTGCATTTAAGCCACTTCTTTTATCAAACTTCCATTCTTTATACGGGCCGTCTGCATCTACGTAATGTAGAAATACTTGAGCTTGCCATTTACCTTCAGTGTACTTTTCTCGCCAATGCCACTTATCTATGCCACGATACAATACTGCATCACCAACACCCATTTTAATTTCGGTAGCATTGGCTTTAGTTTCACTATCACCTACATAGATAGGCCATACATTTCCTTCAAAACCCAAAGTTATCGTTGCACTTATTTCACATGACGCCCGGTCAACATGAGGTTTTAATTCTTCCCCCGGCGTATACAAACGAGCATACGAATAAGTAGGTAGTAACTTTTTACCAGAAGCCTTTTCAAAATACGGTAATAGTTGTTCTAATAAAGAATCAAATACTGGGGCTACAGGTACTGACTTTGATATAGGACATTGGTCATCAAGTTTTGTGTTTCCTTCAGCTACAAGTTTCTTCAACTCTTCTGTTAACTGAGCGCAATTACCCTTATTCAGAAAGTCTGGAAGATGTACGTAACCTTGTAACGCAAATTGTGATAACAAGTCACACATTAATTAATATCCAATACCTAGTACATAACCGTTTGGTGTTGTATTAACTTGGGTAAAACCAACTTGTGTAGTGGTAAGTGTAGACACGTATGTATTATCAACAGAAGTACCCGGACCAATACCTATATACCACGCACCAAATACAGCATTAGGGAATGGTATAGCCCAGTTGCGTACACCCGTACCCGGTGGCAACCACTGAATAATAAAACCGCCGGGGAATTTCTGATAACCAGTAGCTGTCATACTACCTATAAAACCAGCTGTAGTAGCTACAGGTGAACCCCCCGATGTCATAGAAGCAGCTGATAACGCACCTGTAACTGCCAACGCTGCGGCTAACGTAGCATTTTGTGATGTATCAATAGTTAACGCTGTAGTACCTGAACCTGTACCTGTTTTAATCTGTAGTTCACCGCTAGTATCAGGTGTTACCGACATACCGCCGGTAGCGTTACCAGCCTTAAGAATATTAGCCATGTATACCTCTTATGCAATAATTGTCCAGTTAGCGCCAGTAGGTATAGTCACACTTACATCTGACGTAATATTTGTACTAGCTACTGTTTGAGACGCGCTTACTGTATAAGTACCAACACCACCTGAACCACCAATAAAAGCAGTAATAGTCGTACCCGCAGTAACGCCAGCTCCAGTAATCGTTGCACCTATGTATATAACCCCGGTAGCGACAGCCGTTACAGTCATTGTAGTGCCGGAGATTGAAGCGGTTACAGAGATAGGTACGATAGTGATTGGGCCAGTAGTCATAGCGTTTTTAGTAGCACCAATCGTATAGCTCGCTGTAATCTGTTGGTCGTTCTCATAAAATACTTGGTTAGCACCGCCGCCTGTTGCACCGCCGCCGATAGTACTCCACGTAGAAGCATTGATGTCGTAGCCTTCGTAGCGTGATAGCGTAGTGTTATATCGAATACCTGTACCGGAACGCTGACCTGTAGTACCAGTAGGTGTAGCTAAACTACCTGTACCGTTAAATGCGCCGTTACCACCTACGGTTAAGTTACCATCAATAGTTACGTTACCTGTAAATTCGCCGCTTACCGCATCACGCACGTTTGTAGCGTCGCAGAATATGATTGAAGTGCCGTTTGCTGGGATAGTGCTAGTAGTGCCGCCTGTAGCAGTAGTACCGTTTAGCGCGGTAGCAGCAGATATGGTTGCTGTGTTTGCAGTAGCATTTCGTACTACGTATATCTTAGTAGCTGGTGGCAGATATAACGTAAAGTTAGCACCGGGAGTACCAGTCAGTTGTAGGATTGCCTGTCTAGATTGGTCTGACGCGCCGTTTAAAGCGGTTAATGCTTGCGATGTAGAAGATATAGTTACAGCAGTATATCCAGCAATTGCTTCCCCTAGCAGTGTTGCTAGGTTATAGTTTGTAGTAACGCCCCATACACCGGCTTGATCACCCGTGCCAATTTCCGAAATACGTAAATTGTTGTTATAGGTGGTAGTCATAATTACCCTTTAGCGCTTGAGAACGGGCGGGTGCCGTCCTTGTCAATAATTAACGCCATTTTCCTCGGTTTTTCGTCTTTTGTGTTAGAAATACTAACATGCGTCCAGCTATCGAATTCCCGAATTACTTGGTCGTAGTTTAAACCTGCCTTGATTATTGCCCTGACGACTTGGTCAGGGGTCATGCCTTTTACTTTTATATCTGCCGCAGCCCCCTTACAATGCTGACTTGTTGCTTTTCCGCCAACTTTTTGGTTTGCTTCGGGGCTGCGATAACCAGAACTAATGCGTAATGGCATACCTACGACTGTACGCACTTCTTCTAGGAAAAGCGCCAGTCTACGCAAGTTCATCAATACCTCATTAGATGGGGTGTTGTCAATGCCGTGCCGTGCCGCCGTCTCACTAGCGGTCATTTCCTCTAAGGTGAAGTTTGGTGATAAGTTCATTTTTTTAGCGCCAATGCATCTGATTTATCTTTGCTGCCTTGTGAGCTACCAAAATAGAAGCTTATGACTTGAGTAGCAGCACTTGTAAGGAAGCCCAAGGCGTAGATCACAATATTTTCCTGTGAGTCTGGGATGTTCACAAACATCAAAATACCAACTAGCAAGAACGCCACGCAAACAATCCCCAACGCTAAGATTGGCATAACAAGTTTTTCTAGAATATGTACGTTTGCATTTGTGGCTATAGCTATACGGGCAGCTCTAGCGTCACCACGATCTTTAACTTCCTGCTCAAACATGAACTCTTCGTGCTTCATTGCTGCTTCTTTGAGGGATGAGAGTTTTTGTTCTGACAGTTTGCCGTCGTCATCGGGTGTTAGAGTAATACCTAACTTCTCTTCAACAGCCGCAGTGCCTTTGTCTAGTACAGCGTCAACGACCTTCTGCATACCAGCTCCGGCGAGCTGGGTTAATATAGGTGCGAGTAGTGGTAGCATAATTATTTCCCTGATGTAAATTGTTCTTCGCCTTTACGAACCGTAACCTTGTCGCCATCAACTTGGACAGACATAGGATCACGATCAGCCATACGGTCAAGACGTTCAATAAGTTGTTTCATTACTTCAAACTCGGGCTTCTCTTCCTTTGTGCTTGAACCAGCAATGCTGTTTAGCATGGAGATCAAAGCTGTCAATGAAGCACCAAGCAGACCCATCACAGCAGCCATCTTGCCTTCATCTAATTGCAAACTAGCTAGTACCCCAATAATTACAATCACCACAATTGCGGGTAGACCATAAGTCCCAATAGCTTTACCAGCTACTTCTTTCGCGGGAGAGGCGGCAGTTAGTCTAGCTAATTCTGTCTGCGCTTCTAATTTAATCTTTTGTAATTCAGCGTCCATTTAATTTGCTCCTTGATCAAACATCCATTTAATAAACCATGCAAACCCTGCGATGATTAGCGTAATAACAAACCCGCCAACGCAGTTATAAATAACATTCAGTGTTTTGGCTCTTACTCGTTTCTTACGCATCTTCTCAGCCGCTATTGCCAGCCTTGCTTCAGTCGCCGCTTTACGGGCCGCTTCTGCTTTCTCTTCGCGTTCTTTGCGTAGTCGGCTTAACCTATCCCAAAACTCATCCCACATTCCACTCTCATCAAAGTGGTAGATCATAATGTGCTTGATCTGGGCGTAGTACTGTTTAATTTCCCGATCCATTGCCATCATTTCCATCACATACTCGGCATCGGAAATTGGGTCTGCTACTGGCTCACCGGCAGCTATTGCTTCGTCTTGCGCCTTCTTAGCTTCTTCTAAGTTGTTCCTACCTAACTCATACTTGCTTGCTGCTAAGAAAAACTTTTTCACTGGGGAAAGTGATTCGCCTAGTTTTTTCCCCGACTCTACACATTCATTAATACTGTCTACTGCTTCTTTCGCTTCATCAGCTGCGGATTTAATGCCATTAACTACAAGCTTTATGCCCTGTATGGCTAACCCTATTGTCATCGGGTCGATCATGATTCATCTTTCTATGTTTTCCAAACATAAAATTTTCTGCCATCAAGGTCATACGTAGCTACAGGCGCCCAGCCGGGATAAGCATAGTCACCAGAAATAATTGTACGTCCTGACGGAAGCGCTCTAATCTTAGGTAGTACCGCGTCACACAACGGTTGACCTAAGTACATATAAATAACTGTGTATGGGGTTAAGTCTGTATTAACTAAATCGCCTTCTATAAACGTAGCTGGTACACCTGCTAAATCTGCATCAATCTGACTCTGTCTATACAAAGATGGGTTGGCTTCTATGCCTGTTGACTCCATACCGCGCTTAGCAGCTGTAATAACAATACGCCCGTCCCCACAACCTAAATCCACAAACTTTTCATCAGCGCCAAGATTTAAATTATCAAATATATGTTCAACAGAATCGACTGGGGTTGGAGCAAAACCAATATAGATTGATGGTTTATTAGTAGGAATCCATGCGTAATTAACAGTGTCCAGTATGTACGCAAAACCATCTCTAGGCATCGGCTCAAAGAATATATCTCTGTCTGGTATGTACTGGTACCCTATGCCCGCATATTGCCTTCTATAACTACCTGTGTAGCTGGTCTGTAACCAATTTGTATCTTGCCCGAATAACGATTTACAAAAAGCGATACCGTCCGCCTCAGTAGGGCACTCTTTATCATCTATCACGATTACGCGCAGTACGTAATTGCTTTCGTCGAGTTCTGCAAAGTTAGCCATCATTCGTCTTTCTTATACCAAATAGGTAGTGTGAATCTCGCATTTAGTTGTACTGGCTCAACGCCATGCACATATTCTTTACCATTAAAAATTAGTGTCCTACCAGCTACAGGTCTAACTTTTGTCCCATCCTTAAATACAGTACAGCCACCTGCATAGTCATCATTTAAATATGTAATAGACGTTAGGATAGTTCTTTCTTCCGCTTCATCTGTATGGTACGGCTGCCATGTACCCATAGGCCAACAAACTAGTTCCGCCCAATCTATTACATTGTTGCCAAAATATACAGACGCTTTGTGCTCTATCCATTTTGCACAGTCCGTGACGTATTTATTGTTTAATACATCTAAGTTTATAGGGTAAATGGGCGGTTGCAAATGGGTATGTGCCAACATCCTATTCTGTGCGTATATAGCTATAAGCGCCTCACATTCCTCCTTAGTCAGTACATTATCTAGTATGACAATCGACATACTTCAGTACCTCGCTATATGGAGTATTAACAAAAGAGAAAGTTAACATACTACGTTCTTTATTTTTTACTAACGCCACAGAATGTGGCTCCGATGTATTCATTAACCAGCACTCGCCAGAACTGGCTTCAAACTCTTCTACAAACTCTGCCTTCTTATTTTTCCATTCATAGAACTTTGTCTTTTCACCGTTTGCCTGTAGATACACGTTTATCCCGCATGACTTGTTATAGTCAACGTGAGGGGGCAAGTAGCCGTCATTCGCATCTACAGCTGGTAGCGTCAGTAAAAATACTTGTGGCACTTCTACATCGAGTAGCTCTTTAGGGAGCTGTGATGTAAACGCTTCTGGATTGCTAACATTCCATGTAGTAGAAGGCGCGGGAGTACAATCAAAATCTTTCCCGTAACGCTGCATCTTCATATACGTCTGATGAGGTGTGACAACGCTGTGTTCTAGCGCATCTGTGCTGATCTTTAAATTTAACTTGGCAGCGTTCATCATGGCAAGTGCCTACTTATTTCGTTAAACGGGGCGGTAAAAAATATCTGCACCATCGTTCTAGTCTTAGTATCTGTAGGCGTATATTCACCTTCCCCTGATACTGCATGGGGCTGTGCTGTACTGATTAACCACGCATCGCCCGGTGTAGCTACAAAGCTTTCTACTTCAGTCAGTAAATCGGCTTTCACATTTAAATACGCATTACCGTTGTCTACCGTGTCGTAGTCGTCTTGTTTTACTTCTCCCTCAAAGAACGACGTCTTCTCACCTGAGGTGTTGATGTAGAAATTTAACGCACACTGTTCTGTCGTATGAATATGTGGATGTATCAAACGAATATCTGATAAATCAACACCAGCTATTAGTCCATGTATTTCTTTAGGTAGTAAATCTTTTATCTGCCTTAAATGCTTCTGGGGTATATATTGTCGTGATACTCTTGGCAGTGAGAATGTCTTGCGTATAACGTGTTCGCCTAATAAAAAAGTCTTATTTCGCAGTTTAATATGCGATATAGACAAAGGTATTTTGCGAGCATACTTCACTGTATTACCATCCCATATACTTGCCCTACTGCTGTAACCGATTTATCGCCTGTAGAAAACTGTAATTGCGCTGGGGCTGTAATCTGTTTGTTATCTACGTTTACCGTACCTCTACACAAATAAAGTCTGGTTCCATTTACTACAGTAGTTGTATCACCAGAAGATAAAGCAAACTTAGTTATAGGCGGTAAGTATGCTCTGTTTAGGTTTGGGTCATAGCAATACCATGTACAGTCAGTCACTGCTGTATTTCTATACGACATGTTCTCATGGGTGCCGGTAAAGAACCCTTCTTGAAAGCTAGGTAGTGGTTCGCCTGTATCTTTATTCTTACTAAGCATTACGCCTTTAGTAAAAAACAAAACAGTATTAGTTTCTGTCGTAGTAGTTACGTCAAAAATCTCGCCAGCCTCATACGTGTTGGCTATCAGTACATATCCGAACGCTGCGTAAGGTTTTTGTGCCATGTTTACACCACATCAAAAGGTGGCTCAATTACTGGAGCTGGTTCAATATCTGCAATTATGTATGAGTTTTCATCCCCCACAGACGCTCTTAACATTCCTTCTTTAGTAGGGTCATCAAGGTATGATTCCATATCAGCCTGACGTTGTGCAATGATTACTCCAGACAAAGCTATTTGTTTTTTAATCTCGTTAATATCAACTAGGTTAGGCCATAACACTTCAGGCTGGAACGCATATACAGGATAATCTGCTGGGTTCTGTGATTTAGTTGTATCAGATGCAAACGACACCATTAACGAATTAGTTGGATCATCGTAAGACTGTATTTTCATGTATATGATATTCATAGCACTTCCTATTAAACAGCGTTACCTAATCGTGTACCAGTCGCGGGCCACGTAACGTACGGAGCGCCAACAATATAATAACCAGCTGCACCACCAGCGCCACCCGCACCAGCGGGAGACGGAGAACCAGCAGAGCCTACTGCACCAGCAGGACCACCTGCGCCACCGGGCGCTGAACCGGGACCAGCCGCACCACCTGTAGTTAAAGTACCGGGCGTACCAGTAGAGCCGGGGGCTGGACCACCTACCCCAGCATCAAATCCCGCACCGCCACCACTACCACCGCCCGGCTGAGGAACAGGAGCAGCTTTAGGACCGGGGTTAGATGAGTAAGCCCTACCACATCCCCCGCCACCACCGCCACCTGCGACTGTAGTGTTATTAGTTATGATTACGTTCCTAAGAGCATTAATCGCATTACCGCCAGCACTACCAGCAGCTGCATTACCTACGCCCCCTGCACCGCCAGCACCTGTTATACGCCCATTATTAACAATAGTAACTGTGTCCGCAGCATTAAAAGAAGCTGGTATAGACATAGCATACGTAGCTGTAGAAGTACTACCAACATTAGATGTAGCTGCAACTGTAACAGTAACGTCTGTTAACCCCGCAACGTAAGCCGGGCTAGGAGAAGCGGCGGTATAAACATTATAGTTATATACAGGACTAGATAGAGTTATTGCTAATGGGCTACGCTTTGATGAACCATAAAAGTTACCTATAGATATTGCCCCGGACGTTGGTATACCAGCATTAATCGGTGTGTTTGCAACGTTAGCCCCACCTCTATAATATTCAGACAAAGAATGGGGTACTGTACCGCCAAACTCAGTGGCAATCTGTAATATTGATATAGATGAACCGGGTGCTGGTAAAGGCATATTAAATAGTTCCGTATGCTGTTACGTTGCCTAGTACAGTTAAGTTACCTGAAGCATCTAGCTTAGCTATGTTTGTCGCACCATTCTTAAAGAATAAAACCCCACCAACTTCAGTAATAGTAAAGTTAGTAGTCTGAATAGTGCCAGCGCCAGCGCTTACATTACCTGTTAAGTTACCCGTTACGTTACCTGTAAGAGCCGCAGTCACTCCACCCGCTACGCTTAACGCCCCAGATATATGATTAAGCTGATCTTGTACATCCATAACATCAGTCCAAACCATCGCTGTTTTACCAGCGGGTATAGCTACTCCTGCACCGGCTGGTGTTGTATTACCAAAAGACGACGAGCAATAAATAGTAGCTGTGTATGACGACGAGTTCTTAATGATGTATGTTTTATCAACTGGCGGTACGTATACATTAAACGCAGCAGTTGTAGTCGTAGTTAACTCAAGAATGGCATTACGTGCTTGGTCTGGTGCGCCGTCTGCATACGTTAATGCTTGGTTAGCTGAAGTAACACTAATAGTCTCGTAGCCTGTAATAGCTTGTTCTATAACTGAGCCAAGATTAGTATTTGTACTCGCGCCCCATACCCCAGCTTGTTCGCCGGTAGTTATTAACTGGATACGTAGATTAGTTGAGTAGGTAGATGCCATAGCTGTCTTTACATAGGAGGCCAAACAGGAGTTGGCTCAACAGGCCACACAGGGTCTGCTACTGGGTTAATAATCAAAAGTCGTAACGCTGCACGATAAGATTCAAAATCAGATTTATTTATAAGGTTCACATCAGGTAAAACTGACCAATCTGTTTCTGCGATACGTCTTTTAGCTTCTACACCACACTGGTCAATAGGCCATTGGGCGTTCAACAACGCTATACAGTCATTAACTTCTACCTCTGATGGACATGGCTTTGTTGTATCAGTCCAAGTAATATCAGCATACTCAAGCCCAACCATAAACCATGAGCAACCGGGTCTAAGTTTTGTAAGCGCTTCTGCTACACCAAAAGTACGTGCCATACTATCCTCACGCTATAGCAATAATTGTTAAAGACGGCATACTAAACTGAACACTACTACCGCCATCCCAATAATTTGTACCATGTAAGTTGTTGTTGTTACTTGTACCGTAAATCCTAAACTGCATAGATAAGGTTTTACCTGTGGTCCATGTGGCTTGTCTACCTGTGTTAGGGTTGGCTACACCACCAATCGCTATAGTCCAATCAAACGAATAACGGCTTTCTTGATATTGCGCGGAACGATTATGCCTAGCGTAAACAACTTCATTTGCGTCAATAAAAAACTTATAATCGTTAATAGCGTGAGCGCTTATCCAATAACTAGCAAATTGAAATCTATAAATCACACGAGTAGCGCCAGCAGGAGGTGTGTAGGCTAAGTTTGACCCAGTAATAGTTTGATACGCGGCTGTTCCAGTTTGTATGCCCGTCACGTTTGGAAATGTATAGGTACCTGAACCTACAGTAACAGATGAGCCATCACACATACCAGATAAGTATTCAATGATCTGCCCCGGCTGTCGTGGGTATCCGTTAACCAGCAAGTCAGAACCTGCTGAGTTTTGTAAGTTATCTACTTTTAGTGTTGAGGCCATTAGCGTGCAATCTCCATAATTTCCCAGCCGTATTCTTCGTATTGATGTACTAAATAATTTGTACCTGACGATGCGTACTGTATATCGTAAATAATCGGGTTAGTACTATTAGCGCTATCAAAAAACACGTTTTGCATTGGCGCCCACTGATTAGATAGATAGTTCCATCCATACGCGTATCTTGCAGAAGTTCTAGTATCCGGCGTTAATATAGTAAAAGTAACTCCGCCATCGTCACTACGTCTTAGCGTAGTGATTAACCACCCAGCTGCACCGTACGCCATAGTGGAGAAAAACTGTACACACAAAACACTATTTGCATACTTGGGCGTAAAAGTAATTCTTAAAGGAGCTGAAACAGGAGTAGCAGACGCGCTTGATATATGAGACGTTGGCATTGCGGAAGCGTATGCAACCTGAACTACCATACCCGGACAGTCTGCTTCCGCAACGCTAATAGTATTACCTGCGGCTACAGTCGTATTACCTGTGCCTAATCTGCCACCTATACTATTCGCTCTTAACTTACTCATTGTTTTAACTCGGTCAAAATATAACCGTATTCCATGTACTGATGAACAAGATACGCTATAGTAGCCCCAGACCATAGTCTGTAGTTAACAACATATTCAACTAAACCTGTTGTGGCGGGGGAATCAAAGTATACGTTTCTAACAGGACCCCAACCCCCAGTATTGTATTGCCATCCATAGGTATATCGTGCTGATCCGGCGGAAATGGGTGTTAAAGCAACCCAAGCACCACCATTTATACGGCGATATAAAACAGTGACAAGCGCACTAGCACTACCTTGCTGCATAGTAGAAAAGAACTCTACCTTAATTACACTATTAGAAAACTTAGGTGTAATTGGTGATATAACCGGAACTGTTTGTTCAGACGTTATAGTTGTCTGTAAATGTGTAGTTGAGAACGTAGAGCTGTACTGCATCTGCACTACGCCTTTGCTGGTCACAATAGAACCAACATCAGTACCGACTAATATATTTCCTGTAGGTATAGTAATAGTACCTGTGCCGCCTCTAGCAGTGATAGTATCAACTTGTAGTGAACTCATTGAGCTATCTCCCACAAAGTCATAGTACTAGAGCCATATTCAAGGCCAGCGCCACCAGCAGAAACTGTTCTGTTTGTATAAATCGTTGGTGTTTCTGTTGAGTTAGCGTACACCTGATATGTCAATGGACTTGTAGTGTTTGGGGTATCGTAAAAATCAAAATACATCATCTCTGGTGTACTACTAGCGTCAGAAGCATAGTATGAGAGTGCCCCCATCGAAATACCAGTAGCTCCACCAGCAGTGTTTGGATTTACACCAACAGCGGTTCCATTTCTTTTTAAACCAAACATAGTATTCCAATTACTTGTTTGTGGGCTTAACTCACCAAACCATCTAACCATTACATAAATTTTACTGCTAGTGTGTTTTGGCGTAATAGTGCAATTAAAATCGGGAATATTAGTGTTCGCTACAGCATTGTTAGGTATTGCAACTGCTGTCGGGGTGTAAATCGTTGTGTTTACAAATTGAATTACATGCCCCGGCGCGTACAAGACTTGCCCAGAAGGTATAGTTACTTTGTTCCCACTAGCTACTGAACCGGAAATGGTTGCTACGGTTAAGTTACTCATACTATTGACCACTCCCCGCCATTCGAAATCGTTACAGTAACGCCATCAGCTATAGTTATTGGGCCGACTGATAAAGCACTGTCGGTCGCCGCTAAGGTTGTATTAGTGCTTATAGTACGTGCGTTGTAATACAGCGATGCTGTATTTATAAAAGTATTAGCCGTCAAGCTACCTGCTAAAACTACGTTACCTGCTTCATTCTGATTAACAGATTTACCCGCAGGATATGTGACGAATACGTCTAGAGTATTGCCTACGAATGAAATCTTAGCAGTGGTTCCTAAGCTGTTTGCTAATACTGTGTCACGAGATAGTGTAGTGCCGGAAGAAGTGTAAGTGCCGATGCCTACTTCCCAATCGCCAGTAGTGGCATCATAAATTGTGTAGTAGGTAGTATTACCATCACCAATCGTAGAAAAAGACTGATAACCAGACACAGTGCCGGAGAGGGTAATAGTCCCTGTACCAGAAGTTGTACTAGTCTGTCTTACCCTGTCCTTTAAAACTAGAGCCATGTTATACCTCTATTGGTGTGTCTATAACCTGCCACGCATCGGCTTGTTCAGTATCTATTAACGTCCAGCCAGAATTTTGCGCAGAACTAATATCCTGCCACCCAGACGTTTCTGTCATTCCTATGGTCTGCCAGCCGGGGGTCTGCGCATCATCTATATTTTGCCACGAAGCTATTTGTTGTGTAACTATTAATTCCCATACAAGCGCAGCTACACTACTTAAATCTTCTGCGGTTACTGTATCAAAGAAGAAGGATACAAAAGTAGCCGCCGCTACATAATCAGCAACTGAAGCCTGAGCGTTCTCATCTATAGCCGACAAGAACGTAACAATGTTTGCCAGACTGTCTGTAGCTACAGCCGACTCGTCTACTAAGTTACTGTAAATAGGAAGGCTAGAATTCTCGTCGGATATAGTCGCCGCTTCGGGCATATCTATTAAATATGTAACCGGGGCTTCACCAATTACTGAATCAGATATAGCCGCAGAATAGCCGGAAAGCCCCCAGCCATAATAGCCGTATGGGTCAATACCCCAACCAGAATCTGATATAAAACAGGCGTAAGTAGGCGCTGACGCATTAACATCAGCAGCCGTTGCAGTCTCACTTACACTGACGCTATATATACTGCCAATTAATGAGCTGAACGGGGTGGTGGAAAACGGCGATCCACCTAACACTATTACTCCGCTGTAAGGTCATCTTCCTTGAACCAACGTTGGTTCAAGTCGCCATTAGCGTCAGCCCATTGGATCAAGTATTGGATATTGCCATCATCATCCAAACGAAAAGCTTGAACTGGACCCGATGGTGCTACGGCTGTCAGTTTTACTGTCTGCCCTTTTGCAAATTTAGTAGCCATGTCATCTCCTATTAGGCAGCGTCAAGGCTGAACGTGTAAGTAACAGTCAACGTATCGCCCGAAACCACGTTACGATCACCGGGGAACGCAAAGTCGGCAGCAGAGAATAAAACGCCAGCTGTGCCGCCCTTAGTACTATTACTAATCACAAACGCGCCGCCAATAACATTAGTAGCGTTGATGCTAAACGAAGTAGGCGCAGCTGAGTTTGTAATAACCGATGGGTCTGCTGTTGTAGCTGTACCAAATGTAACTACAGGGCGAGTAGCAGAGCTATAGCCTGTGATCTCAGTCCAACCGGGGTGAAGAGCTGCTGTATCAGTAGCCGCTGGGTTGTTAGATGCCGCTGCGCCATATACGCCCATGTACCACGTAGCAGTATAAGTAGTGCCAGTGAAAAACTGTTGGTTCATGTACTGCAAACCTTCGTTAACCACTAAGTTATGGCTCTCACTAGTCCACTTAACATTACCATCTGCATCGGTACAAACTACAGAGAACACGCCACCAGCTTTACCGTTTTCTTCCAGCTTCTTACCTGCGGATACACTGCACGCAGTTGCGTCAGCGGATTGTGCTTTTGCGATTGATAGCATATATACCTCTTAAACAAATCTTAGCAGCGCTGTAGACGCTGAATTAACCGGCATAGTGACTGTATTACTAACGCTAGTAAATATCTTATCTGCGCCAAAATCCAATACAGCTACTGACTTATTAGTTTTGCTGCTGTTATATATCAACGCGCCACGCGCAGTAAAGTTAGCACCGGGCCAAGATACGTTATCAAAGTTAACGTACACAGTGTTTGATACAGTATCAGTATTAATAGTCACGCCAGTAATTGTGACCCCACCTGCCGTATAGCCTGTACCTGTCACTTCATTATCAGTCGTATATACAGCTGTAGTAGGACCTAACGTAGCAAAGCCGTCGTATAGTGCCATTTTTAAAGTGTCCGCAGATAGGTCTTGATCACCTTGTACGATGTCACTTCTAAAGCTTAACGTCTGACCCTGTTGAAATGCCATTATGGATTAACCTTAATCTTAGCCTGACCGTCACGATAAGCATCACCACGCTCAAGACCTGTACCCAGACGATTCAACTGCATTATTGCATCTTGGTATTTCTTCTCGTACCCAGCTATTAAATCAGCTTCACCTTTCATAAAGGTGTACGCCTCTACGAGAGTGCCATATAGCAATACAGGATCGTAGTTATCACCAAGCCACGTCTGACCAGATGCAGCTTCAGTTATTGAAAGTGGGTAGTAATAGTAATGCAGCTCTACCTCATAATCTTCATCAGGGGTAGGAGCCACTATAAAACTAAGTTCGTTTGTAATTGTGGTTACAGCTACAGTAGGACCAAACAAAGCGTAGTACTTAGGTAGCCCCTGATCAGCTGGATTAGGGTATGCTGCCCGCATGAAGTTAACATCTTTGTTAAGCATGAACTCGTAATTACCGTCTAGATCAATTACTGCCATAGAGAACGTGGACAGATAATCTGCTGGACAAGATAAATACTTATTACCCGTACTCAAATAACCCGTTACATTCTTGCGTAAGGCTGGTAATTGCACAGAGTTATAGATACGCTCTTCTGCTTGAGTAATGAACGTATTTATTTGCTGCGTACCAGTTAAAGTGGCACTTCCAGTACCAGCTACGTCCGTAAAACTTACAGACGGAAAATCATTTTCTAAATAGCCTTTAACTGTATTAAACAGCGTTGTGTAATTCACAGCCTACTCCTTAAGCCATTGGACCGCGAGCTTTTAAACCTTTAGTAGCTGCGCCTGTGCCACGGATTTTAATACCGTCGGTTTTAACAGGCTCATTACCAGCAGATTTACTCAATGCACCAATAGACATGTCGAGCGTATCTACTTTGCTCTTATTAGCACGCTTGTCCGTTACAGGACCGCCACTCATAGTGTGTGGCTTAGCATAGACAGCGGCTTGACCTACTTCTTTGCCACCCATCTTCTGAGAAAATTTAGCCATTATCGACCTCTTTGGTTAGCTGCACGCGCCATGTTACGACCCATAGATTTCATAGCCTTGCCAGTTACGCCGCCCTTTTTCAACATTAGGCTGGTTCTTTTGCCTTTATGCTGTTGTGCGTCATGCTGACCCATAGCTTTCTTGATCATCGACACGTCTTGCTTCTTATCTGCTTTATCCATTTCAAACTCCTAAGAAATTGTTACTGAGCCTACTAAGCACTGCACTGCTAAGTTGTTAGGTGTTAAACCCGCATCATTAGCACTTGCTCCACCAACAGGACGCCAGCCCCATTGAATTACACGACTACCGCCGCTAGGATCACCAAAGTCAGTGTTAGTAGTCAACTGTAACCCTGTATAACCCGCTTGCCTATAACTGGTATCTGGTCTTGGCTCCCGTACTGCTTGTGGGTCATCCACCGGATACATACCTAATTGTAACTGCGGCTGATCAGGTTCCCAACATGTTGGGCAAACTTTAATACTGACCTGCTTAGTCTTAATCGTGAGCTTCTTCAGCTCCTTTAACTTGTAACGAAACCCGCACCGATCACACTCGGCAATCGAGTTCTTGCCTGAGCTAAACCTATTACCCATGATTAGAAGAACATTTCACGAGGAACAAGTCGATCAGCCGCTTTCTCGCGGTCTTCAGTTGATGCCCACTCCCAAGCCTCGTCATACATTTGTTTCAAAGCCATAGCACGAGCTGGATCAACTTCAGGTTTCTTTACTGCAATCTTATATGCTAACCCCGCCGTTAAAGCCTCAAGCAAACGGAAAGGAATATCAATTACATTCGTGCCGCTACCAGCGTCATATATACGCTTCATTCTCCAATAGTAGAAGACGTAGAATGGGTTTTCTTCTGACCCTTGATCGGGGGCTGGCCAGACGTTGATCTGCGGGTTCTTTGCTTCCGCCTCATTGGAGCCAACCTTTTGTCCTGACTGTCTATTAATCCAGACTTGGATGGGGCGACCCTGCGCTTCTTTGTTGGGGATGGTAGAGTAGGTAGAGACACTAATCCGGGTGATGTTGAGGTCAGTTTGATTAGGACCCTGTCCGGAAAAAGTACGGATAACATGCTCAACCAAATCAACGGTGTCAATAGGTAGATCATAAGTAGTCTGCCCCTGTACCATGTTTATGGAACCTTCTTCGATAGTCCATAAGTTAATACCCTTGTTAGCCCACTCAGCCGTCAAGAAGTTCATGCTACGACGCGCAGTACGGAAGTCATAGCCCGTGCGCATCTCTAAGCCACAACGCTCAAACGCCTCTTCGAATATCTCGTTGAGGTCGGGATTAAAGTTAGTTGTGTCTGTAGTGAAAGCCATTACACTATCTTTCCTCTAGTCTTACCTTTGATAGCAATACCATCGCCACGAGAAGAAGCGGAACCGCCATTCTTCATACCAAGACTTTTCTTGACGTAATCCACAGCTTTGCCAATAGCTTTACGAGGTGCGGCATTATCTTCAGCTTCTTTCTTTTCTGCTTCTTGATAACGCTTGTAGCCCTCGTCTTGGGCTTTATCCATCGCTGCGTTCTTCTGTTCTAACTTACTGCTTTCAGACTGTTTGTCTTTAGCCATTATTTCCTCGCCATTCTCATATTGTCTACTAAGTTAGGATATGGTCTACCCGCAGCCTTTGCAGCAGCTTTCGCCGCTGACTTCTTAGCAGGACTTAATGGTGTTGATTTCTTCTTAGGGTTGGGCTTTTCCCACACTTCACCACCGTCTTTATATTGAGTAAAGTCGGTGTTATCCCTACGAGGCTTTTTAGACCCCTTAGGCATCTTGGAAGGGTTAATATCACCCATGCCGCGCGAAGCCATCATTACTTCTTAGCCTTAGCCATACCACCGCTGCACATCTTGTTGCCAGCCATCTTAGGCATAGCACCTTTGGTCTTACCTTTAATAGCAACACCGTCACGGCTAGGAGCCGCAGTTTTAACTTTACCCATTGGGGTTGGTGCTGTGAACTTTTGTTTTGTAGCCATGTCTAGCTCCTTAAATTAATAAATCTTACCTTTGGTTTTACCGCGCATTGCAATACCATCGCCACGAGAAGAAGCTGACGACTTAATAGAGCCACCACTCTTATAGCTACGGTTAGGATTTTTGCTAGAAAAAACATCGCCAATACGTTTGAAGGTAGCGTCATTTTCTTTATTCTGCTTCTTCATCTTCTCGACAAATTTTTTGTTAGCTGCTGCAACATCTTCAGCGTTTGGTTCGTTGCTTGATTTAACAACCGTGCCCGCACGAGTGCGCCCCATAGGCTTAGCGTCCGAACCTAAAGATTTCTTTTCACTTACATCTAGCTTTTCATAGCCAGATGGCATACGAGTAGATTTAGTGTCTTTAGGAATACCAGCATCCATACTAGCTTTAGGAGCAGGAGCAGCTTTCTTAGGAGCAGGAGCAGCGGCTTTCTTTACTGGCTTCTCTTCTGTATCCGCTTCTTCTCTTAAGAATGTCTTGCCAGCAGGTTTAGCTGGTTCTTCGTCGCTCTTCTTAATGTAGTCGCTAATTTGGCGAGTACGAGCGTTACCTTCGGTCGCATCTAACTTTTCATAGCCAGATGGCATAGTGGTAGATTTCTTAGGCTCGTCTTCTTTCTTGCCGCCAAACAAACTTGATAACTTACCTTTAACATCGTCAACAGAGTAATAACGCTGTTCCCCAGAATTACGCATCATAGGGTTAGAAGGAGCAGCCGTGTATTTACGACCTTCAGAATCTTCGCGGTATTTTACTTTGCCACCAAGAATACCTTCGTCTTCTTTGTCGTAGACTTTGCCGCCGTCATCAAATTTTCTTGTCTTACGCTTCATGATTTATCCTTTGCCCAATGAGCTGATCAATTTTTGCCTCAAGGCGGTTAAAACGTTGATCAATGTGGTCAGTAATACGCTCAACCTCAGCTTTAGTGACGTTATCACGGGCGATCTCCTCACGAGTTCTGTTGAGCAAAATAGTAATACGTGAGAGTTCAGAGAACTTCTCATGAGCTATGTAAGCGAATAAACCGGTGAACAGTGTTAGTCCACCTGTCCAAGCAACTGTGATTTCCATATCAGTTAGCACTTCCAAGCTCTAAGGGATTTATTAATGCGGCTATCTGGATCATTTGCCGTCTTCGCCGATGTTAATTTCTTTTTCATCCCTGACATACGGGCGCAGAATGAATCCTTCCGACTTCCGCCTTCCGGCTGGGGAGCTTTTAAATTCATTCCTTGCTTTTTCGCGGAGGCTCTCCCTTTGGCGTTCAAACCACCATTGGGATTCTTGCCTTCTTTCCTCTGCCATGCCGGGGACTTAGCCATATATCACCGTAATGCCCGTAGGCGCAGTACCACTAGTTGTATACCAAACACCATTAGGGAAAAGAATACCTTCTCCCGGCAGGATTACATTGGTCATATTGGAATTTGATCCAGTATCTAGTTCTAGTAAAACACTGCCACTCGAAGCGTCTAAAAACTTAGCCATACCAGCACTTGCGCCGCCTGTAATAATTACAGACTTAATACGCACGCGCCCAGTTATAAGAACTTGATTGGTTTGTGTACCACTAGTATGTACTGATCTAACGTCATATTGCATCGTCATGATGCCTCCTTATTAGACGTTTTGTAGGCCAGCGTACGGATCAACTACGAAATACTGCAAGTAGCCGCCAACAGTGCCAGCGCCGCTTGTATCAATCGTAACAGTCAGATAGCTTAATTCAGCTACTGGAGTTGCAGTCAATGCGGTTGGGAAAGCAACGTTTGCAGTAGAAGCAACAGATAAGCCATTAGCAACAGAAGCTGCTGTAGCTGTACCAGAATTTACGCCAACAGTACCTAAGTCAACAGAGCCGCTACCTGCATCAGTGATGATTACATTGGTTACAACAGCACCTGCTGGTAGTACTAGAGCAGAAGAATTAGTAGAAGAAACGGTTACATTTGTTGCAGTTGCAACAGAAGCGTCAGCAATATAGAACTGAGCTGTCATAACGCCGGAGCCACATACTGCGGTACGAGTTGTATCGCCGCCGCCCGAACGCCAAATACTTTGGGTAGTAGAAACTGCCATAATAAATTGTCCTCACATGCGAGTTAAGTGCGACGATATGCATGTTACAGGCCGGGAGCCATTCGTTCGCACCGGATTTCCCGGAATAACTACTTTATATCACAAAAAAGGGGGGTCGTAACCCCCCTCTTCATTTAAGCACCAGCCGAACCGTACATACCGAGCGGATCAGACCAGCCGAACGAGTAACGCTCACGAGCCTTGTAACGTACGTTACCAGTATCGAAGTCACCGTCCATTGAGTTAGCCAGTGGGCTACGAACAAAATGCTTCATGCCGTTTGGAACGTCGGTTGTTAAGAACCATGCGTTTGAGTCGGTCAAGAAGTGATTGATCGTATAGCCTTCTGGGATCGAACCATTGTTCTTCAACGCGTTAACGTCGTTGTCATTTGTACCGACGCGGAGTTCGGTTTCTAACAGACGAGTTGCAACGAATTGCAGAGCTGGTGGAATGATCAGTTTCTTAGGCTTAGCAGCGATCAACAGACCACGTTCATCAGTCCAAGCAGCGATTTGAATAACAGCGTTTTCCAACGAAGTTTCGTTCAAGTCAGCAGGAGTTGATGGGATGTTGCTGTTGGTACCGCCAGTAACTAAAGGATGCGCACTTGAGAACAAAGGCTGATTATCACCACCAGTATAGTTGGAGTTAAAACCATTGTTCAACACGTTAGCAGCCTTAACTTGCTTAGTGTAAGACATAGCACGAGCCAAAGCTTTGGTATAACGAGCAGACAAAGAGTCGTACAAGTTATCTTCTACTGCCTCTTCAGTCAGAGAGAAGCCCAAAGCGATTGTTTCGTGGTTGTATCGAGCAGTCCATGCTTCTTGTGCATTGTCATAAGCAATTGCACTACCCTCGCTTTTAACAGGGGCAGCTGAGAAGCCGGATAGCTTTGTTTCTTCTTCGAACGAACGCTCGGAGGTTTCGGTTTCATAAATCTCTTTATGTTCTTCACCGTAACGAGCATATTCAAGACCGAACAGAGCATTTAAGCCCGGTAAGAGTTCTTTAAGTAGTTGTGCACGAGAAATAGCCATTATTTATCTCCTTAAACGCCAGCAGCGTTGTAATAGCTGTGGTAGCCAAAGTTAAACTTCACAATGACTTCTGGTGCGCCTACGAATGTCAAAGTGTTCCCAGCAACGCCAGTAATTGACGCGCTTGCTGTTACGGTAGTACCAGAAACTGATACCACGTATGTATTAGCTGCTACACCGGTACCGGTCACTTGCATACCAACACGGATGTTGGAGTTAGCGGCGGTAATGGTTTGTGCTGCGGCGGAAGCCGTAGAAGCGATAACAGCAGTTGTAGTAACAGCAGTTTGGTCGTTCAATGCAACGATACGGAAAGGAGCCGTAGTAGCGATACGTGCATTGCTTGCATCCAAGCACACGCCAGTAGCTGAAACACCAGATAAAGTGTTAGCAGTATTGCCGGTTACAGGGAAGCAGTTAGAACCAACCATTACTTGACCTAAAGCAGCTACCGTCGTACTGACGTTAGAACCGCTGTTAGCCACAGCAACTACTTGGAACAGAGTGTCAGGATCGTCAACAACGATTGCAGCAGCGTCAGCAGCGACAGTGCCAGCAGTCCAAGCTTGAGTCCAGAGTTTCTGACCGGTTGTTGGGTTTGTATATGTGCAGCCTAAGAATACGCCGATAGTACCGGGTTCAACGGTAGCGTCGTTGTAATCTAAAGCGGAACGCGCAACAGTGCCATTAGCCAGTTTTACGATGTCGCCATAGTAAATACTTGTGCCATAAGCAGAAGCGATAGGAATTGTACGGGTAGCGCCCGCAAATACCTGACCACCGATCAAATTGATCGGCTTTAGCCCGTAAGGGGCGTTTACGACAGGATAAGCCATAGTTAGCTCCAAAAATTAAGTTAGCCTTTACCAAACGATGTAGAGGACTTACGCTCTGCAAAAAGCGGCATCCGTGCATCGTTCTCTCGCATAAAGCTATTGTCAATTGCTTGCGTCTGAGCTTGAGTCTGATTCGTGTAATAAGAATTACGCTGACTTACAAACTCTTCAGGCGTTTTACATAACAATAACCCGTCAACCTCAATGTTCTCTTTAAAACGACTATTGGGGTCAACTAGCAGTTGAAACTTTGGTTGCTCCTCAATCCTCACTGGCTCCCATCCTTCTCTCAGCTTCGCGGAGATATTCTTCGGGTCCGGTTTGTTAAGTGTTGCAACACGTATCCATCTATATGCAAATCCGGGCTGTTTATCAGGCTCCGGTAGTAATTCAGCTGGCGCCCACTGCTTAGGACGTTCTGCTTGTTTACGGTTTTGCATCTCACGAGTAAGTCTATTTTCAGCCATTGCTATTCTCCAGTTTAAGTACTTCACGAGCATACTGCTCCGGTGTCAGCCTAAATTTTTTCGCCAGCGCTGCCTGTGTCGCTGTCAACTTAATCTGCTTCGGAGCCGTGCTCCGCTTAGCTGAAGCTACGACTGTACTAGGCTTACTTCTTTGAGCTTTCTGTGGCTCTGGCTCCCTGCTTTCAGGGAAGGATTCTGGAAACCGTTTACGGATCGTTTTGTCGATGCGCTCGTAATAATCGTCAGTACCAATATATTCAGGGCCGTACTCACGATACAGTTTCATGTGCAGACCTTTTGCCGCCTCGGTCATCTCCTCGTCCTTATTGAACCAGTTTGAATTCCGACGCTGCCATGCTGCATACTTTGGATCAACTTGCTGCTGTTTGTTGTCAGCTTGTGATCTTTCCGGCAGTTTTACCTCAATTTCTTCATCTTGTAAAGTGGGTTTAAAGTTTTTTGCACGATCCAACTTTAAACTAGCGTTCGTTAGGGCTTGCTGTGCCTCAATTAACTTCTCAGAGTCGCCACTATCATACGCTTCACGATACTCGCGTTTAGCCATTTCGACTTCTTTTTCAGCAGAATCCTGCATAGTCGATATGTAAACTTGTTCACCGGACGCTAAAGTAGCCTTAAGACGCTTATTCTCCTCAAGGATGCTTTGTGCCATCCGTAGAGCTTCTTCTTGCTCACGGTAGGCTTTCTCTTTTTCCCGGCGCTCATCGTGCCACGCTTTTTTGTACTGTTTAAATTTACCAACTACTTCTTCTGGATATTCCCCACCTTCTTCGGGCGTCTCCAGTGAGTTAATAATATCTTTAGGGAGGGGTTCCTTATTACGGTCCTCTTCCGGCGTATCGTCCTCAATCTCAACGACAAAATCTTCCTCGTCATCTTCTTCGGCAGACAGCTTCTTGTCTTCTACCTCATCGGGGAACTTATATTCATCCTTCTCAAACTCAGCCATATAGCCTCCTTATGCTCGTGAAATACCGCGTGGGTCGTCAACAATAGCTTCAACTGAGTCATCATTAATTAGACGGAATTCACGTCCATGAATCTTCAATCGAGTACCACTGTTAGGGCGTGCGAGGATAAAGTCACCCTCTTTACACCACGGTCCACTAGGGAAACGGCTTGCGTCTTTGTAGCAATCAGGTCCCAACTTCACGACAAAAAAGACCGTACTAAGGACTTCCTCAAAGTGTTTAGTTGAATCTGCTTTAATTAACCCGCTCTCGAACTTTTCTTCGATCTCAGGTATAGCCACCAAAATGTGATAACCAGATGGTTGTGGCAGTTGTGTTGCTTTTTCTTCCGCTGTTTGTGGCAGGGTAGAAACTTCACCGCTCTCTGTAGCGATTACTATTTCAGTCATCGTCATGCTCCAAGTTTTTTGCGAGGTCTACAAGGTAAATCTCCACTGCGGTAAGGCCTCGAATCTCACCGCAAATGAATTGGTACTCGTCATAGCTCTTGGCTGCTTTGTTAGCCAACGCATCGGATAGTTGTGACCGACGCTCTCTAATTTCTTTTAATGCCGCTTGAATTGCGTTCATTTATCTTTACCTTTTTGTGGTGGCTTTTGTTTCTGTTGACTAGCTTGTTGCATACGCTGTTTGTTCATCTCCATACCTTGACGGAAACCTTCCATCTCCATCTGTGCATCAGTACGTTGTTTATCAGAGCTGTGTTTCATCGCCATGTTAGCCCCAGCGATCTCTTTCTGCGCATCAATACGCGCACGTTCGATCTCCAACTGTTTATCTTTTGCGGCTGCGTCGAGTTGATCTTTAGCAATCTTGCGTTGTACTTCCGCTTGCTTAATCTGTAGCTCTTGCATCTGCATTTGAATAATTGGGTCTTGCATCTGCTGTTGGGCTTGTTGCTGTTGTGCTTCCTGTTGATGCTGCTGTAATAACTGCTGAGAAGCTTGCGCAGCCATCTGTGCGATACGGTTTTCCATATCTTTCGGTATCTCTTGATCATCATCTTCCTCAAAGTCAGGAATCTGCATACCAATAGAAGCTTCAATCTGCTTCTTATACTCATACCCAATATGCTCGTTGATGTGTGCGTGCATAGCCGCCATTAGTTGTTCGGCTGCTTGTGGGTTTTGCCCTACGACTGACTGTATCTTAGGGTCTTGCATCGCTGCCATGTGTACAGCAATGTGAGCTTGATGGTCTTGGAATACAAACGCTTTAACAGGTTTGCCTTTTAGTACGTCGATGTTTTCTGTAACAGGGTCGCGTGGCTTTCTATCATCTGCCATCGGTACTAACTTAGCTGCGTTCTTAATACCTAATACTTCAATCATCTGACGATGTAGAAGCGGCATGTCATATAACTGTGGTGCAGTCTGAGCTAGTTGAAACACCGCCTGATACTGAACAACTTTTTGCGACATAGTCGCAGCGTTTGGATCAGAGACAGGTATAACATCACACATGTCGTAATCACTTTGCTTTGCGGTTCTATTGCCGACGTCTGGCTCATACTCATAATCAGGTGGTGCAAAGTCACGTACGATGTCTTTCAACAGACGGAACTCTTCGTGCATCGCGTAGTGAATACGCGCTTGAACCGCTGACATAATCTTCAGGGTTCTCTCTAAAATAGCTAGTGTGGTTCCAACTGGGGAGTTAGCGGACATATCAGATACTTTCATATCTGCCGCACTAGCAAATCTACGTCCATCTTCAATGATCTGATTCATTAAGTTAGACAGAACTACGCTTGGCTCCTTGTATGGGAGCATCATGATGTTGTCTTTAACAGCCCCACTTGGTATATCTACATCACGGAATTCACCCGGTGCGATAGGTGTATCGTCACCTTTAATTCTCATCCCGCGAGCTTTAAGTCCACCCGGAAGGTTCGAGAGGGTCCCTGCATCAACGAGTTGACGCAAAATTGACGTGCCGGACTTTGCAAATGCGCCGATAAGGTGAATGAGACCGAAACAGTAGAAACCAAAGCCCGGGATATACCCATAGTGAACGAAATGGTTTCGTTTTTGTCTTGTTTTGTCATCAGGCTTCCAATTACGACGGATAGCTAGAATTGTTTGTGTACTCTTTTCTATTGTTACTACATACGGTAGAGCAATACCGTCTTCATCTTCGAAGCCCGGTAAGTCTAAGTCAACGTGCATCTCAAGTAGCTTATAGCGATCATCAGTTGTGGCTCTAAAGCCTAACTTCTCTGCGATCTTCTTTTCTACTTCTTCAATCGTATTAACAGGATCACCTAAGTCCACATCTAAATAGAACCCAGCTACCTGTAGCTTGCGCATCTCGTTCTCAGTCTTACGCATCACATGTGTGACACGCTCTGCCATTTTGAGAGACGACGCGCCGTATGGAACAACTACATCTTCAGATGGGATGTATATTGCTGTTTCACGATTTAATGATGGATCAAAATAAACTTTCTTAAACGCATTACCTGATAGACCCAATCCCCACAACAGACGTTCTTGTTCAGGGCGATATTCAGGCATGCCTTCTGTTAAACGGAAGTTCAAGTCCGCTTGGACTCTTTCAGCAGCCTCTTTCTTTTCAGGAGTCTCTTTACCGATAATCTTCGTTTTAACAGGCCCAGACGCCGGGAAAGTTTCCATAATCGTCTCAGACTGGAATTTGACAAGCGCTTCTGTGAGAAGAGGGTGTGTAACTCCGCATGCGCCAGCCCAAGGTTCCGTTCTTTCTTCAAGTTTCATCCCCAGAAGATCAAGTCCGTCAACATAAGTCTGTATCCAATCCTTGCGGCTAGATACATCTTCCTCATAAGCCTCAACCAATTCGGCGGCTAACATAGCTAGTTCATCGTCAGGAATATACTCGGCTAAGTTATCTTCAAAGCCTTCTTCCTCTTCGTCTTTCTCGATGTCGATCTCAAGATCACCAGTGCGAATATGCACAGCTTCTGGGTCCTCGATCTCGATTTCTAATGGCTCGCCTTCTTCCTCCATAATACCCTGAGGGGCTGCATATAAACCTTTTTCAATGCTCATAATCTGTCCTTAGTAATAAGCTTTCTTGCGCTTAGATTTAAATAGTTGAATTTCTTCCTTCTCATCCGTGTCTAGACGGATGAACCCACCTTGTCGAAACCGCAGTAAAGCAAGAGTCGTTGAGTCAACTAAGTCGTCGTTAATGCCCGACGGAAAATCGTTACATTCCTCAAGTACTTCCATTGCCCAGCGTCTCTGGGGCGCCCACACTATGCCCCCTTGAAACAAGGATGAAACAGCATTTACACGAGCAATCTTGTCCTGCCCCTTACCCGGCGTGAACTCCGACACGGGTATGCCCATCCTTCTCATCTCCTGATATAACACTGATCCAGAAGACTTTTTCTCCACGATAAACGCATCGGGTTCCCACTGCTTGTATTCTTCGAGAACTAATGCTTTTAAATCAGGGTACTCCAAGCGCTTCTTAATACTGTTTAGCAGGATTACTGCATAGTTATTAGTCTCTTCATTGAAGAAAACGCCCCATGTTGTAAGTGCGTTAAAGTCAGACCTATTATTGGCTTCTTGTGCCGCGTCTAACGACATAATAATAAATTCGCATGGCGGTGGGTCGTCCTTCTCCCACATCTGCCACCAATCTCTTTTTATCAACGCGCCTTCTTCCGAAGTCGGTTGCTGCATATATTGAGCGTTCCAGTAGCGAATGTCCAGTGATGCTTTCTTAGCTAACAGCTCTTCTACCGGCCAAAACTCAGGCCAGAGTGCGTTATCATTCTCATCAATGGCGGGAAACTCAACTACTTCCCACTGATCTACACCTTCTGTACGCTCCATCTGCGTAACAATTTGCCCAGTTAAATCTAACTTAGACCATCTCGTCATTACGACGATGATCGCTCCTCCGGGCATGAGACGCTGTATAGGACCCGACTGGAACCACTCCCATGCTGGAAGGAACACTTCCGGTCTTCCGAGTTTTGCCTCTTGTTCTGAGTGTGGGTCGTCAATAATAAACAAATCTGCGCCACGACCAGCAAGAGCACCGCCAACACCAATAGCAAAGTACTCGCCGCCAAAATTTGTACCCCAACGTGAGGCGCTTTTTGAGTCAGCTTGTAGCTCAATCTGCGGAAAAATGTCATGATATGGCTCTGAACCTACTAAATTTCTTACTCTTCGACCAAATTGCACCGCTAAATCAGCCGTATGGGACGCCATAATGACTTTTTTCTGCGGATATTTGCCTAAAAACCACGCTGGAGCCAGATAACTGATCAATTCTGACTTGCCATGACGCGGCGCAATATTAACTACCACCCTTTTCTTCTTGCCAGCAGCAATTTCTTCGAAAATACGGGCTAATTTATAGTGATGTGGACCAACTTTGTAGCCCGGATAGACGTGTTTGACGAAATCTAGGAACGATTCTTTACTTATTTCACGAGTTGTCTCTTCATGGTACTGTTTTAATAGCTCAACAGTACGCCTTTTCTTCTTGTCTTCCATGTATGGAAGCGCAGCGCGAAGACGGTTGATCTCCGTGGCAGTAAGTTTAAGACTCTCCAAGCCCACTAGAGACCTCCCTTACTTCTACATCGGTTATCTGATCTTCTAATGTATTTAATATAGTGAAGAGTTCATTCTCTACCTCTTCAATAGTCTGTATTTTGTGGGTTACTTCGCTACGCTTCTTAAATGCGTCGACTCCATCGACCTCACCTAGTTTAGATAAGGCAGTTATTCGCGCCTTCGCATCCTTCGCATTTTCTACTTCTGCGATGAGTTTGTTTACGACGTAAAGCTTTAAATCTGATAACTCTTCCACGATCATGCAGTTGCTTTGCGCCACCATTCCTGCAAGGTATGCCATCACCTCATTAGGGTATTTAGCAAACTCGGGTCTCATAGTGGGGTTTTCTATCATTTGACGAGCAACTTGGCGAGCTTCTTCCATGTGCTCGTTTGTGGGTTCTATGGGAACCCCGTTTAAATCGGATATGAGTTTAATAGTCTTCGCCCGCATTTCTATTTCTTGTTGGGGCGACATGTCAGGCAGCGCGTCCGTAGCGGAGGCTGGCAGAGGAATATCTTCTTCGATGTTTGGGACAATCACGTTCATGTAAGCGTTCTGTGGCTTGTTGAACAATTAGCCAAATATAACACGAATTTCTACTTTGTAAAGGCTTGTCAATTTAGCAACAGAGTTTTGGGAAATTTTTGCGAAATATTTTTGTATGGGGGTGTGGGTTTTGAGATTTTGTGGAGTTGTTTATGTAAGTCTTGGTGTAGAGGGGCGCGGGACTCCTAGCGCATATTTTGGGGGGTGGGGGTCGTCCTATAGGGCGGAAAACTTTACATATGCCATACCTATCAGGTATAACATAATCATGCGATGCAATAGTGCAACGCTAAACTAGAAAGGTATACATCATGAAATCAGAAAAGCTTTGGTTAGTATTAACAGCAGCATGTGCAACAGTAGGTGTAGTGTGGGGCTTTGATGTAGAGCAGGGCAGATGGATACAGCAAAGCATATTAGTAGTAGCAGGTGTGCAGGTTGGTTTATTACTTAACAATATCTTTGTAAGAGGTGAATGATGAAACAGTTAGACTTATTCCCAAACACTAAGCTTGAGTTTGTCCTCTCAATGCCCGCCTCTCAGTTAATCTTAATGAAAGGCACTGATCCTAATATGTACTACACGCTGAGAGATATCAGGCATGAAGCGCGAAAGCTACAGCGCGAGGTTGACTACTACCAACACAAGTTAGCCACTGCAAAATCAAACATACAACGCTTAATGGATTAACTCAGGGAGCTTCGGCTCCCTTTTATTTTGCCTGTTGATACCAGTTTCTGTCGTCGCGGGCGGGCTGGCGCGAGCACGCTCGCTAAATAGTGTTTCACCTAAGCCTGAACGCTTGATTTATGACGTTGCTATCAGGTATAACTTAATTACCGGATGCAATACCGCACCGGTTAATCTTTATAAGGAAGTCAAAATGACTAAAGCAAAAAACCTAGCAGTATCCAATGAAGTAGCTTACAAATCTTTACGTGACTTAGGTTACTCAGTAGCTAAAAAATCCGATGCCGTAAAGCTCGACGGAAAATTTGCCGTTGAACATATTGCCGGTTTTCCTGAAACAATCTTGCCTGAAGCTAGGTTAGAACTGAATGAGGGTTTTCGCCTTCGTGCCAGTGAATTGCCTAAGTATCAGCCGGTAGAGTACGGCGTGGTTGACGGTAACTATATTCCGGTATCGCAGCTATCCGGTGACTTACCAAAAGAACGCTATACAGTAAGCGTTGCTAGTGCGTTCAGTTACACGCAGCAGCAATTCGGTGCGATGAAAAACGAAAACCCTCAGCTTTACGCTATCGTTCAGGATTTACGCAGTCGAGTGAATAAATACTCTTCTGGTTGTTTAGCAGACTTATCAGCAGCAGCTAGAAAGTATCTCAAGGAATTAAATCCTGAGACAAAAACAAGGGCAGCAACCCTCGCCTTCGTTGACTACGTAGAGAAAACCCTCAGCGACATGCAAACACGCTGCAAGACCGCAGTCTCGAGGGGCAATGACGATACCGCAGACTTAGCAAAATTAAATGATGCGATTATCGCTTTCAAAGTTAAATATATGAAGTAAGTAACTCTTAGCTCAGACCGGCTTTCCGGTCTGGGCTTTTTTTTCGCCCCGTGATTTTGAAACCAGTTCTTGTTCTCGCGCGCGGGCGAGCGCAAGCGCGAACGCTAAATAACGATTCAGCCTATCCTGAGTTGTTACATTAGCCGACGCCCTGCCCACGTATTTAAAGTTCGACGAGTCTTGTCGTGGTCTATCATTTAATTTTTTCTTAAATGACGCTTTGCCTGTGGATAACTACGAAATTCTGTTCCGGTAATTCTGTTGTTGTTCTGGTAACGGAACAAGTTTTGTTGTTTATAATCAAGGACTTAGACGCTTGTTCCAGTGTTCTGGTCTTTTTAGGTGGTATGGGCAGAATCGTGCGTTTTTTGCAGATCGTTTGAACAGCTCGGCAAGTGCAAGAAAAAACACTCGCGGGAGCCATATACCTTTTTTCTTCCGGAACAGAACAACAATATTATATATATTTTTAATAATTATTATTAATAAAGACTAGGTTTTATGCGGCTTTTAGCCGGACTCATACCAAAAACTTCTTGTTCTGGCAACACTTTAAAACCGGAACAAAACCCCCAAAACCCACTATATCTGGTGGAAAACCCCCCATTCTTGTTCTGATTTCCCCAAACAGACCGGAACAAAAAACCCAAATATCTCCCTTGATCTATATGTAAAGTTATGGTATAATAATAATGTCGTGAGGCGCAACATCTAAGCAGCACGTCATCAGCAAGAATATTAATTAACGATTCAGCTAACCCTGAACACTAAGATAAGGAAGGTTGCTATGGCAAAACTTAAAGACCACATCATCAAGCAAGAAGAGCATAGGCAGTTAGTGATTGAAAGCATCGAGAAAGAAATAGAAATAAACCGCAGAGTAAAACGTGTGGCAAACAAACAAAAGCATCAACCAGAAGAATTTTTATTCAACCCAAGCATCAAACTAAACGCATGGCGTAGCCCGACAGCTACACAAAGACTCAACAACATGAAACACCAATGGACAGAGGACATGCCAGACCTAGAAGGCAAAGCGTTGGCTGATGCAGAAAAGCAGTTCGACTATGACTCATGGCTTGGTGAGCATGGGATAGGAGAATAATATGAGAGAGAACGTGAAACTTCTTTTCTACGCCAACAAGATGGGCAACATCATGGACAAGGGATACCTGCCCGCACAGCTAGGACATGCAGCGATGGTCAAGGTGTGGGTAGAGAGTAACTTAATAGATGCGTTCGACTTGTACAAGACCTCTGATGTGAACATCCACTATATCGAGGGTCGGGGTTACATCATCGAGTTGGAGCTAGTTCAATGGACGTTTTGCGAAGCCGATACACCGATGAGTAGATTCAAGGATGCAGTGATGCAGTTCATCGACGACTTTGGTTTGAGGAAAGCAAACACATTGAGCAGGTGCGACTATGGCATGGAGATAGTAACTCTTAGCCGAGACGGTAGGAAGTATGGGTTGCACCAGCACGGCAACCATGCGTATGGGATAGACGTTAAACATGTAGTAGAGGTGGCGCACAGCATCATGCAGCCGTTATCAATAGATGATTCAGATTGGATAAGTGAGAGAGGTTAATCATGGGATACAGATCAAGCGTTGTATGTTTAATGTATGGCAATAACGACGTAGGTTGCAACACTATCGTCAAAGAGTTTGTTAGATCACGAGTCGAAGCGTATAGCAGTTCAGCCCCCCCTGAAGCGGCAGATCATGTAAGAGATGCGTTTAACTACGATGGGTGGGGTGTCAAGTTCGAGTGCCAAGATTGGAAGTGGTACGACAGCTACCCAGACATTCAGTTCTTAGAACAGTTGTTCGACGAGTTCGAGGAGTTGGTGATTGGCGAAGATGCAAGCGAAACATCCTATGCGTTGGAGTATGTGCGGGTGGGCGAAGCGATAGAGGACATCGAAGAGCGTTTTCGTGGCGCAGTCGAGAGCAGACTAAATGTAGACCGCACTATTTATATAGATGGAGACATTGTATGAGACCTTGTTTAATTTGTTATGACAACGAAGTCCCAGCCGAGCGGTGGGCTATCGGATACAAGACTTGTATGCCATGCGGAGAGAAGGCAGCCAAGCAAGTTGTCCGAACCGTAGTGCCAATGCACAAGAGCAATTATGTTTTATTAACCGATGTGTCTGACTTGAAGGGTATCAACAACAAGGGAGGGTTAGTTAAATGAAATTAACTACACAAGAACATGAAGCATTACAAGCGTTGGTTGATTATGTATTAGTTAATGAACGTGAGAGCTTCATGGAATTTATAAAAGAAGGTGGCAATCCGGAAGATCACATTTATAGCAAGGCAGTGGTCTTAGTTGAGTTAAGTAATGATTGAGGTGAACATGAAACAGAGCGACTTGTTTTTTATCGCAGGGAATATGTACTTAGCCGCTTCATTATCAGGCAAGGTTGCAGCTATGTACGTGGGGCTGTTCTATGCGGCGGTCATGTTCTATTACCTTTTTAAGGGGAGATGAAATGAGAACTGATCATTGGTTAACCGGAAATGTATTAGATGCAGAAGTTGCCATGTGCGAGGGAGTACCAATAGGTAAGAAATACTCTACCGATTGGGTAGAAGCAGGGAAAATAATTTCTCGCGTAGGCATAGGGATACGCGTATCAGGTGTATGGGATGGGCGTATTCAATCATGGACGGGAGAAATCTATAAGCCAATAGAGTTACGGGTCAAGCGTGATAGAAAAGAATTACGCAAGTTAGGGCGAGACGATATATGGAGAGCGTGCGGGTATACCGCATTGGAAGCAGCGATGCGGGTATATGTAATCAGTATAAATGGAGAGGAGCAATATACAAATGAAACCAATGAAACTTAAACCACGTAACCCAGTAGCGAAAGCTACACAAAGCGGCGGCGGTCGGCACGTTGACAAGCGGCACGAATGGAACAAGGGTGAGGAGTTATTTAATCAGATGTTGGATGAGTTTCACATTCAGTCAGTCGAAGAGAAGGACAAGGTGCGGAGCAACCTCAACAAATTAGCGATTCAGCGGAGGGTGAAATGGTAGTTAGCAAACAGTCGTATAAGAAAGTAATACGTGATGTTAAGCGTATCTTGCGTAAGCAAAAAGGTACAACGTGGGAGCGTGAGTATTTGTTCGCTCATATTAATAAGACGAAAGGGAGATTGGGATGGCGTTAAATATATTTGAACCTGTAGAGGTTAGACCCTTTGAACGTATCGAGGGTGTGCAAAAGATATACCGATTCAAGAACGCAGTTGGTGCGAGTGTCATCAAAGGTACTCATACCTATGGCGGCGAGGATGGTATGTGGGAAGTAGCCCCTGTTTACTTTGTCGGAGCGTCGGACTATGAGTTTGAGTTGTTCTATCCGAAGGAAGTATGCCCCGATAGTGATGTGATCGGGTGGTGTACTGACGATGACGTAGAAGAAAAACTAGCGATACTCAACAGTCTTACCAGCGCACAAATTGAGGAAGCGATTGGCAACCCGCCATTTGCAATAGTTTGTACTGATGAGAAAGAGTATTACGACCGGTCGAGCGTTCATCAAGACTGGGAGCACGATAACGACAGAGATATACATAAGGGAGAGGTATGACATGGAGAATTTATTTAGTTTGTCGTTTGATGAGTACATGGCGAGGCGCACTAAGTTTGCGGTGGATAAAGCACAGCAACACAAATTGTTTGATATTGATTACGCAGGGTTAGCATTGTTGCAAGCAATGTGGGCACGTGAATATTGGGTTACCAAAAACTTGGAGGCATGACATGGAAAACTTTTACGAGATAGCAACCATAGTGTTGGGCGTGTGGGTGTTGGTATTACATGGGCAAAGGAAGAAAGCTAGACGCATGGTGTTCAAGCTAACTGTCTGTATTGACAACATCGCACATCGTAAGTGGGAAGCGTTCAAGACCGATGAGGGTTTTCAAGTTGTCGATTCAGCCGATGGTGAAGTGATGTTGGGAGTGCGTGATGCTGACAAAGCAAACGCTAAGTAACTGGCTTCCTCTGGTGGTAGTGGTGGCGGTGGTGTTCCTGATGTTACTAGGTGGACTCATCGCTCATTTATTAATTTACGGAGAGATAATCAAATGGATAATCAAGACCCTGATTTTGTCGTGTACTTAGCATGTGCGTTCGTGCTTGGATTCATCGTCGCTATGGGAATCTTTATGCGAGCCGGATGTTAAAAAGTTGAGTAAACCCCTTGATCAATATGTCAAGTTATAGTATAATTATAGTTAGTGGACAGAGCAACATACTGTCCCAGCGTATTTAACGATTCACCATCATCTGAAAGGATATTTAATCATGTTAGAAAAACCTAAGCACATCACGTCGTTAGCAACGGCAGGTCTATTAGTATCAGTCGAGGTCAACGTATGGTCAGCAACCAAGCAAGACCGAGCCATCAGCAATGAGGTTACTACCGCAAAGAAAGCTGATCAAAGCGCAGGTCGATTCGTTAAGAATCTATTGGCGAACAACATCGACCACAAGAATCTATTGAACTATCGTCAAACAGTTTATAACTGGATGCAGCGCATGACGTATTCATGGAACAAGTCGCAGGATTATTTGCCGCACGTAAGTCTACCGAAGTTCATGCAAGAGTTTCATGATCATGAGGTCGAGTTCAATAAGTTGTTGGATACATTCTGCAATAACTATGCGACAACGGTATCGAACATGGCGTTCGCACAAGGTCAGATGTTTAACCGCAACGACTATCCCGATGTGGCAGAAGTTCGCAGCAAGTTCGGCATCACACTATATACAAGCGAGATACCACAAGGCGATTATCGTTGTCAGATAGCGCAGGACTTAGCGGCTGATCTAAACAACCATTACAACAAGCAAGCGGAATCAATAGTTCAGACTATCCTGAACGACCAGATAGAACGGTTGGTTGAAGTGATGGAAAGCCTAGCCCATTGCTGTGATGTAGATGAGTATCTCGGCAAGGACGGCGAGACCAAGCAGAAGAAGCGCAAGATATACGAGGGGACAGTTGAGAAGGCTAAGGAATACTGTCGTGTGTTTAAAGAGTTTAATCTCACAAACGATGCGAAGTTAGACGCGGCTGTATCGCAGCTCGACTTAGCGTTGCGCGGAGTTAATGCGGACATGCTACGTGAATCAGACGCAGCGCGTTCCGATGTTAAGAGTGGGGTAGAAGATATTCTATCCATGTTTGCACCACGTTAATTAATGATTCACCACAACCTGAAAGGTAATTCAAATGTCAAAAGTAAACTTTAGCGAGACCGTAACAATCGAAGAAGCAGCGAATCTTATCCCTGTTATCTCAGCAACCCTTGAGGGAGATGACTCTCACGTCACACCAATCTTTCTTAGCGAGCCGGGTGTAGGTAAGACCTCGATTCTTAAATTACTCAAACAGAAGATGGGCGACGGTTACGACTACATATATGTGGACTGTCCGTCAAAAGATTATATGGACATAGCGGCGGTCATTCCGAACCACGACAGCAAGGCACTTGATCAGTATGTTGGTGCGTTGTTCAAGATGGATAGCGACAAGCCGAAGGTCATCATGCTTGACGAGTTGTTTAAAGTTCCGAAGTTGATGGGTGTTATCTATACCCGCTTGATGCTTGAGCGTGTAGTTGGTGATCGTGAGTTGCCATTGGGTTCGATGGTCTTTGGAACAAGTAACAACGGAAGCGATGGTGTAGGGGACTCTGTTCAGGCGCACGTTGGCAATCGTGTCGCACTGATACCGATGGAAAAGCCGAACGCATCCAAGTGGAATATCTGGGCGGGTGAGAATGGTGTATCAAATACTATTCGTGCTTTCGTTGCATTGAATCCTCGTGTCATGGCATCGTACAAGGACGGTGGGCAAGACGATAATCCAATGATCTTTAATCCGACACGACCAAGCCAAGCTGTGTCATTCGCATCACCACGTTCTATCTTTAAGTTGAATCGTGTAGTAGTTAATCGTGACATGATCGGACACAAAGCGGCAGACGTTGCAATCGCAGGTATCGTAGGTCTTGCTACTCAGAAAGCGTTGTCAGTATTTATTGATATGCAAAGTCAGTTGATACCGATTAAGACAATCATAGCCGACCCCGAAGGCGTAACAATGCCAGAGGACGTAGCAGCACTTTGCATGATCATGTTCAATGCGATAGATGAGATAACAACAGAGGACGAGTTGTCTCAGTTCATGAAGTTTAGTAATCGCATGAAGAACAGCGAGTTGCAATCCATATTCTTTACCATGTTGATGGGTAACAAAAAGACTGTGAAGTTGGCGTGTAACAACGACACTGTCAAGGCATGGACTAAAGACAATTACAAGTTTGTTTGATTGGAGAATCTACTATGGCATACCTAACAGACGAAGAGCGTTTGAAGAAGCAACACATCGCTCTCATGCGTCACAAAGAGACTGCGCTGTATGGCAGCATCATGATGATGGGCGATAGTGCAATAGCTGACGGTGTACCGACTGCGTACACCGACGGCACTAATAAGAAGTATGGTCGTGAGTTCTTTGCTAAACAGAATGACAAGCAAGCTAGATTCTTAGTTATGCACGAGAACCTTCACGTTGCGTTGATGCACATACCACGTCACAAGGACTTGATCAGAGAGGACGCTACATTAGCAAACGTAGCGATGGATATTATTGTCAACAACATTATCGACAACCTTGAGGACAAGAATCTTTGCGAGATGCCGGAAGGTGGAATCTTAGATCATGCGTTCGATGGATGGTCAGTTCGTGAGGTGTACAACGAGTTGAAGAAACAGAATCCTCAGCGACAGAAACCACAAGGGGGAAATGGATCGGGGTCTGGGTCTAGCGATGGCAATGAGAATAACAATTCAGGTAATGGTGAAGTGATAAACATCAACGACAAGCAAGTCACCGTTCGCAATCAAGATGAACATGACATTGCAGGTACACCAAAGACTGCCGAAGAGATGAAGAAGTTGGAAGAGAGTGTCGGTCGTGCGTTGCGTGAGGGTGGAATTCTTGCGGGTCGATTGGGCGCTAATGTTCCTCGTGAGATAAGTGTATCTATAGAGAAGCCGCTCGACTGGAAGGAAGAGTTGCGTGAGTTCGTGACAGCATCGGTGCGTGGTCGTGATGAGTTGACATGGCGTAGATTCAATCGTGGTCTATTGGCTAATGACATTCTTGCACCAAGCGTAGAGTCAGAGACAATGACAGAGATCATCGTTGCTATTGATACATCAGGCTCTATCAGTCAAGAGATCATCAGCACATTCGCTATGCAGTTACAGACTATATGCGATAGTTGTAAGCCCGAGACTGTGCGTGTTCTATGGTGGGATACAGACGTGCATGGTGAGCAGGTGTTCGACGGTGACTCACCCAACGTCAAAGATATTCTTAAACCATTGGGCGGCGGTGGTACGCACGTAAGTTGTGTGTCGAAGTACATCGAGCAGAAGAAGTATAGCCCAGACTGTATCGTTGTCTTTACTGATGGCTACGTTGAATCAGACGTAGCATGGGGAACTGGCGTCGAAACTTTGTGGTTGGTCACGGAGAATCGCAATTTCAAACCGCCGAAAGGCAAGTTGGTTAAGATCGACAAGATGTAATTAACAATTCACCATAACCTGAAAGGCTAATTAAATGTCTATACAACAAACATACGCACATCCTAGTGCAGACGAATTGATAACTGAGGAATCAATACGAGACAACGAAGCGTTCCCTCTTCTACGAGAGCTTAATCATAAGTATGGGCTAAGAGTTATTAGCCGCACAACCAATTATACAAAGTTGATGCTTGCTGATGAGCAAGGCTTTCCTATTGCGACTATATGGAAAGACAAACATACCGATGCGTATAACATTCGTGCGACTATGGTTGCTAAAGATCGTGGTCGTCATTGGGAAGATAAGTACACATACTATGCTAAGAGAATCTCTCACTTGATGAAGGTCATAGAGAAGGAGGGGTTGTTACCTAATAACAGCGAAGAGTTTATTAATAGAACATTCGGTATGAACATACGAGGTGCAATCATGCGTATATCCGAACCGTATGGCGAGATTCGTAAGAGTAGTGGATACTTCAATGGTGAAGAGATACATACACTACTCAAGATAGTTTTAAACAATCGAAGCATTGATGAGCTATCAAAAGAATCAATCGCTAAAGTTAAAGATACGTTTGACAAATACGCTCAGGTTGATATTATGAGAGACAAACGTAGAACCGAAATGGCTGAGATATTTACTAAACCTATGAGTGTATTGATGCGTGATGAGATGGGCTTCATGGCGGGTAAGTTAGTGTTAGAGCCTCTATGGGCGAACGACGTTGAAAGCAGTTTAGTATCATCAAGATGTACTATCGCTGAACCATTCAAGCGTATTAAAGATGTTGATGAGTGCGTTGATCTAATACCTACTCTAACGATGCTCAAGGTTTATATGCAAGAGAAGATGAGTAGGAATAATGACGGGGTTAAAATTCATCATGGCGAGAGTGGGTTGTTCACTAACATCGGTGATAGTTATATCCAAGAGTTGCGTACTGTGGGGTTCGATGAGAACGGTCGTTGGACACATTCAGGTATTCTAAAATCTAATTGGTTATTCATTCATGATTGAAATTAATTTGTCACCTATACAGCATAGAGATAGTGATAAACACTATCGAGTGCCAGTACATATAGTGGATGGTAGGCATACTATATTCGTAGGAGACAATCATAGGCGACACTTTGATCAAGATACTTTGCCCGCTACATTAAAGCATAAGCTATCAATGATTAACGCTTCACCTTATGGTGAACCCGCAGATACGGTGGGTGAACACCTTAACAATATAGATATATACACCATACCGAACGATGAGTTTTATATGATAGGTTGGAAGGCGACAGAGACGATGTATTGTGTTGTTCTTTCTAATGATGAGTTGGATTCTTTACGAGGTGAGCATGGCAACGCCGGAAAGTAAGGTAAAGAAGAAGGGCAGGATTATATTAGACAAGATGGGGGCGTATCACTTTCCCCCGTTCTCTGGTGGATATGGTCGTGCAGGTGTACCCGATGACGTATGTTGTTATAGAGGTT
>JACCED010777235.1_pt1 | contig 57332 bp, 54 predicted proteins | sample 7455021 | NCBI WGS metagenome assembly JACCED01 (sample SAMN15323456, study PRJNA562643) | freshwater metagenome | isolation source: river surface water | place: USA:Blue River Watershed | collected 2017-08-19 | reverse complement strand
TGGCCCTACGCTGGACCGCTCTTGATACTGAGAACCAGACCTTGCTCGGCGGGATCATGATGAATCGTGCAGACTCGATGGAGTCTTTTAAATCAGCCCTACGATATCACTACGCACCCATGCAAACGGTCGCTATTGCCGACACGCAGGGGAACATTGCACTTCAAGTAGCCGGAACGACTCCGCGTCGACAGCCTGGGCAAGGTTTGTATGGGGTAGCCCCAGCACTAGGCTGGGAACGTTCGTTTGATTGGGTTAGCTACCTGCCATTCGAACAACTTCCTAGCGCCATCAATCCAGATTCTGGATGGCTGGCAAGCGCTAATCAACAGATTATTTCTAATACCAACCCAAATCCATTAACAGGCGATTGGGATCTACCATTTCGGTATGACCGAATTAAATCTATGCTTGAAGCTAAAGATCAACATGATCGAGCTTCTATGCAAACCATGCAAGGCGACACCCTTTCTCTTGCATCCGTTCCATTAATGGATCTTTTTAAACAGGCCAAGACCAATCACTCTCTTCAAGCAGCCGCACAATCATTCATACAGTCTTTTGATGGCAATATGACAAAAGATTCCATAGGTGCGCTGATCTTTAATGCCTGGGCAGATCAACTTACCCGTACCCTATTCTCGCGACTCGGAGACTCATTTACGGAAGAATATGGGCGTCGCCACTTTCGTGCTGCCCTAATAGCTCAAACGAGCAATCCCAATAGTCCATGGTGCGATGTGCCCAATACACCCGCTGTAGAAAACTGCCAAGATGCTGCGAATGTAGCGCTTGATAAAGCGTTAGCGGATCTAAAAGAACGCCATGGCAACTCAACGAGTGATTGGAAATGGGGGCAAGCCCATCAAGCGCTCTCGGAGCACCGTCCCTTTAAAGGTTTACCCATCCTCTCGAATTTTTTTAATGTACGTGTACCGATTCCTGGGGATGCATTTACGGTCAATGTTGGTAGGCCGGCCTTAAACAACCCGGCGGCCCCTTACCAGTCCAATCATGCAGCTAGCTTACGCGCCATCTATGACCTCAATGATCTAGAACAGTCTGTCTTTATGTTTCCGACAGGGCAATCGGGCTGGGTTCAAAGTGGCCGTTATCGTCATTTAAGTAAAGCGTGGTCGGATAATGCATTTTTACCGCTAACCATGAATCCCAATCAAGTCAGTCGTGAGATTTTGATAAAAAGCAAATAATAGGACTTAGCGCATCCGAGATCGCGCTAGCGCTACAATTGCACCATGAATAATCCAATAACCTCAGGTAGGCTCCGCATGATACCGATGATCAAAATCAGCGCTCTTAGTCTCTTTCTAGCAGTTTCAACGACTACATATGCAGCCTGGGATGAACTTGGTAGTAGTGAATTCATGACCGTCATGATTGATAAAGCCAGTATTAAAAAGACGGGAGATAAAGTTCAGGTCCGCTCGATGTTGGACCTCAAAAAACCGGGGGTTGAGCCCAAGACTAAAGCGCCTGTGAACTCCATTATTGGTTTAAATGAATACCATTGCGGTCAGGTGCAATATCGCCCTCTCGAAGTGAAATTTATGGCTGGCAAGAAAGGAACTGGCAAGGTGATCGATGAGATCAAAACTCCAGATAGTTCTTTTGAGGCTGTCGTCAGTGGAGACTGGTCCGCAGGAGTCTATAACTTTGCGTGCCGTCCTTAAAGATCTTTTCTCATCAGAAGCTCATAGGGCCTTGGTCCGCCCAGCCCTTGTTTTATTAGCACTCTCAAGCAGCCTACTCTTACAGTCTTGTGCAGCCCCTTTTGTGGCGGCTGCCAGTAGCGTAGGATCGGCTGCTGGCTCTGCGGCAGTCGCTAGTCCTGTTACAGCGGTCAGCGTAACCTCTACTGTCACTACAGGAAGATCTCCTCTAGAGCACGCCACATCAGCGGCCACCAAGAAAGATTGCAGTTTTTTTAATGTCTTTAGCGCTAAGCCAATTTGCGAGGAGATCGTGATCCCTAGCGTCAAAGATCAAAGTGAGATGATTATTGGTGAGGCAGATCGCAGTGGATCCGTCATCGAAATTATTCAGGTACGACCGAGTAAATAGTGGGGTGAACGACGGGACTCGAACCCGCGACAACCAGAATCACAATCTGGGACTCTACCAACTGAGCTACGTCCACCATTGCTACATAAGTATTATAACTTCCCGAGAGCCTTGATGAACTAGGCTATTTGAGCGTTTAAATCAAAGGCTGCCCAGTCTCCTAACTCAAGGCTCGCCTCAAAAAAGAACTCCTCAATCGCCTCTTTTGTCTTCACTTTGGCTAATGCCCCATGATCCGATAAACGCTGACGCCAGCGTCTAGCTCCCGCCCTTCCATGCGCAAGACCCATAATATGGCGAGTAATTGCTCCAAGATAGAATGGCTTTTGCCGTTCCTGGCAATCATCAAACCATTGCTTGGTTTGCTGAACCAATCCAATTTGGATACGATGCCATTCAGTTTCACTAAAAAGATAACCAGCAGCCGAACCCTGGGACTGCAAAAGATCATCCCAACCTAATAACATCGCTGGGAAGTGATAGGCGGCTCTGCCGACCATAAAGCCATCAAAGTCTTGCCAGTAATTAGCAATCTGCTCATTGCTATCTAGGCCGCCATTTAGCAATACTTTGAGATGGGGATAGGATTTTTGGGTATCGATGCGTAATTGCTTGGCAACTTCATAGTGCAAAGCCGGCTTGGTACGATTTTCCTTTGGTGACAATCCTTTTAATACAGCATTGCGCGCATGAATGGTCACCTGAGAGGCGCCCGCATCTGCAACAGCCAATATGAAATCCAAGACAAATTGATAATCTTCTTTTGACTGAGAGGCATCCATTTGATCCAAGCCAAGACGATGCTTTACTGATATGGGTCGGTCATATACCGATCGCATCGCTCGGACACACTCAGCTACCAATGCAGGCTCTGCCATTAAGCAGGCTCCAAATGCGCCCTTTTGGACACGTTCTGATGGACAGCCACAATTAAGATCGATTTCGTCGTAGTTCCACTGCTGGGCAAGCTCTGCACAACGAGCCAAATCAGAAGATTCGCTACCTCCCAATTGCAATACCACTGGGTGTTCTATGGTGTCGTAATCGAGATGGCGGGCTTGGTCCCCATGTAATAAAGCTCCACTAGTGACCATCTCTGTATAGAGAACGGCCTCCTTTGTAAGGAGGCGATGAAACGATCGGCAATGACGATCGGTCCACTCCATCATTGGAGCAACGGCGAGGCGTTTCTTATTCAAAGACCTATTCCCACGGATTAATCAATTTAACTTTTGTAGAGTCAAAGTCAACAGTATTTCGGGTAACTAAAGTTAGGCGATGTTCAATTGCAGTGGCAGCAATCATTGCGTCTCTATCTGAAGATGGATTAGGGATATGAAGGGATGCGCAACGAATTGCAATTGGTGTATTGATTGGCAAAATTCTATCAACAAAAGCAGGGAGAACGAATTGCATTAGCCATTTTCTTAAAACCTGTGATTGTTTTTTATCTCGTCTCTCAAGTCGTAGAATTCCCAATTCAATTTCTAAAATAGTGATTACAGATAGAAACATAGTTGATGGCATTTTTGTTTCTGCCCATTCTTTGACTCTTGGATTTATTCTGCTCTCAGTAGTTTTTCTGAACTCTGAAATGACATTGGTATCTAGTAAAAACATTAGCTTAAGTCTATTGGCTTAGTAAAGTTTTCTATTTTCGCAGGCTCAAATTTAATATCGCCAGCAGCTTTCATTCCCACAAGATCGAGAATGTTTTTTTGATGGCCAATGACTCTTTGGTAATCCTCGTACAGCATCAAAACATGTGAGGGCCTACCGCGATCTGTAATAAAAACCGGTCCAGACCTACAGGCCTTTTTTGCACCGCTTGTATCCTGATTAAATTCTCTACTAGACAGAGTTTTTGGCACGCCGTTTTTCCTCTTAAACTATAATGTAGTAATGTTACTACATTATAGTAGCATCGATCCAAAGCCCTAAAGTTCAGACTTGAGGACTAAACGTCGTCTCTTGAAGCCTTCTTACGCTCATGCTCTTTTAAATAACGCTTACGCAGACGAATACTCTTGGGGGTAACCTCGACAAGCTCGTCGTCTGAAATGAACTCAACGGCATATTCCAGAGTTAATTGCACAGGCGTAACCAAGCGGACCGCTTCATCTGTTCCAGAAGCGCGCACGTTAGTTAACTGCTTACCCTTAATGGGATTAACAACGAGATCATTATCTCGACTATGAATACCAATAATCATGCCCTCGTAAAGCGGGTCTCCCGGTGAGACAAACATTCGTCCACGGTCTTGTAGCTTCCACAGGGCATAAGCTACCGCCTCACCATCATCTTGACTAATCAGTACGCCGTTATGGCGTTCGCCCAAGATACCCTCCTTGACAGGCGCATAGGAATCAAAGTTATGGCTCATTAAGCCATTCCCGCGCGTCAAGGTCATGAAGTCCCCCTGAAAACCAATGAGGCCCCTCGCTGGAACACGGTACTCAAGACGGGTTCGACCCTTACCATCGCTCACCATATCCAAGAGCTCTGCCTTACGCTTGCCAAGCTCTTCCATGACTCCACCTTGGGTAGTGTCCTCAACATCCACGGTCAAGTTCTCATAGGGCTCGAGCTTGACTCCATTCTCTTCATGAAAAACGACGCGGGGTCTTGAAACTGCTAGCTCATAGCCCTCGCGGCGCATGTTCTCAACCAAAATAGTAAGGTGGAGCTCTCCGCGACCGGATACTTCAAAAACAGTGTCATCATCAGTCTCTCGAACCCGTAAGGCCATATTGGACTTAAGTTCACGATCTAAGCGCTCTCGAATCTGACGACTGGTCACGAACTTCCCTTCGCGCCCAGCAAGTGGGCTGGTATTAACCATAAAGTTCATGGTTAAGGTTGGCTCATCAATCTTCAACATGGGCAGAGCATCGACTCGATCTGGGGCACAAATGGTCGTGCCAATGGCTAGGTCCTCAATACCATTGACAAGGACAATGTCACCTGCAATAGCCTCCTCAACCACTTCACGCTCGAGACCTCTGAACTTCAATACTTGATTTATGCGGCCCTTAAATGGAGTTCCATCTGGACCGTTCACACAAACTACATCTGTACCAGGCTTAATCCTGCCTCTACTAATGCGGCCTACTCCAATTTTTCCGACATAGCTGCTGTAATCAATTGAGGAAATTTGTAATTGCAAGGGAGCATCAACCTCATCGTCGCGCACTGGCACATGTTTCAATACGGCATCAAATAAGGGGCGCATATTGCCTTCACGAACACTCTCATCGTTACCAGCATAGCCATTGAGGCCAGATGCATAAATGACTGGGAAATCTAATTGCTCTTCAGTAGCCCCTAACTTATCAAAGAGCTCAAACGTGGCATTAATTACATAATCGCAACGCGCTCCAGGACGATCAACTTTGTTCACAACTACGATAGGCTTAAGACCGAGTGCAAGGGCTTTCTTGGTCACAAAACGGGTTTGGGGCATTGGGCCCTCGACGGCATCCACCAACAAGAGCACGCCATCGACCATCGATAAAACACGCTCTACCTCGCCACCAAAGTCTGCGTGTCCAGGGGTATCCACAATATTGATGTGCGTACCGTCATACTCCACGGCACAGTTCTTGGCCAAAATGGTGATGCCACGTTCTTTTTCAAGATCATTGGAGTCCATGATTCGCTCAGAGAGCTTTTCATTGGTACGAAAAGTTCCTGATTGACGCAAGAGTTGATCAACAAGAGTTGTTTTGCCATGGTCAACGTGAGCGATGATGGCGATATTACGAAGTGCGCGTTTGGTCGTTTGATACTTTGCTTAATAAAGGTGAAAAATTAGTTTTGGTTGATAAGGCGCTGAGCAATAAAGCGCCGAGGGTGTAAAACACCCGAGCGCCAATCGGCAGTACCAATAAAGTTTTGAGGAAGCGCTTGGCTCCGATAAATCCGAAACAAAGAGTTAGCCCACTGTGTAGCGATATTTAAAGCGCATGGAACGCGTTGTCCCATCTCTAGGCGCTTTGCTTGGTGATCATCCACCGTCAGCTCAGGCAAGGTTTGTAATAGTGCATCGACTGGTAAGACTTGGGGGGCGGTGTGCTGCAAGTTCTCTAAAGTAGTGGCCCGTACCAATGACAAGTGGCCAACCATGGTTCTACGCAAGCCAATCAGGTGTGCGCCACAGCCAAGAGCATGGCCAATATCTTCAGCTAAAACACGAATATAAGTTCCCTTGCTACAGTGCACTTCAATATCAATTTCTGGCCACTGAACGTTCAATAGCTTGATTGAATAAATGGTAATTTTACGAGGCTCGCGCTCGATCTCAATGCCAGAGCGTGCATACTCGTAAAGGGGCTTTCCATCTCGCTTCAATGCAGAATACATCGGAGGCACTTGCTCAATCTCACCCGTAAAACGAGGCAAAATTCCTTCCATTAATCCCTGGGCCATAGCGTTATCCGTGACTTCCGCTGTTGATTTTTCAGCGATGATTTGGCCCTGAGCGTCACCCGTATCAGTCTGAATGCCAAACCGTAATTTTGCTTGGTATACCTTGTCTGCATCTAGTAAATCTTGCGAGTATTTAGTAGCCTCACCCAAACAAACTGGCAATAGTCCAGTTGCCATTGGATCCAGCGTGCCAGTGTGCCCCGCTTTCTCGGCATGCAGTAGCCGTTTCACGGAAGTTACCGCACTTTGAGAACTCATTCCGGAGGGCTTGTCTAACAAGACCACCCCGTCAATCCGCTGAGCCATCGTAATTAATTAGGCTTTGAGCCTAATGCCTGATCTATTAATCGAGACATTTCTGCGCCACGCTCGATTGAGGTATCAAAGACAAAATGCAAAGTAGGCACAGTATGGGTATGCATTCGTTTAAAGAGTAATGAATGAAGATAGCCCGCCTTATCCTGCAAAGATCCCAATGCATATTGGGCATCCCCACCCAAAACAGTGAAATAAATCTTTGCATGGGCTAGATCGGGGGAGAGTTCAACTGCCTGAATGGTAATTAAGCCATTGGCAGGATCCCTCAGTTCTCGTGGAATGAGCTCAGCCAAATCTCGCTGAATTTGATCAGCGAGACGTTGGTGACGATGGGGACTTGTTTTATGCATACAGCAATCAATTAAAGCGTTCTAGCAACCTCGGTAACCTCAAAGACCTCAAGCTGATCGCCCTCTTTGATATCGTTGCTGTTCTTTAAGGAAAGGCCGCACTCAAAACCACCCTTTACTTCTTTGACATCATCCTTAAAGCGTTTTAAGGAATCTAGCTCGCCGGTCCACACAACGACGTTATCGCGTAATAGGCGAACACGTGAGTTACGCCGAACGATGCCATCCAAAACCATACAACCTGCGATAGCGCCAACCTTGGATACATTAAAGACCTGGCGTATCTCGACCATACCGATAATTTCTTCTTTCTTATCAGGGGTTAACATGCCGCTTAAGGCTGCCTTCACCTCATCCACTGCGTCATAAATAATGTTGTGATAACGAATATCAACACCATTGGTCTCTGCTAATTTACGAGCCACCGCATCAGCACGTGCATTAAATCCAATAATCACGCCTTTAGAGGCAATGGCTAAGTTCACATCCGTTTCAGTAATACCACCTACAGCAGCATGAACAATTTGCACCTTCACCTCATCGGTGGAAAGTTTTTGTAAGGATTGCGAAAGGGCCTCTTGAGAACCTTGTACGTCCGCCTTAATAATGATGGGCAAGAGCTTGGCTTCTACTGCGCCTTCGCCCATATTCTCCATCATGTTCTCAAGCTTGACGGCTTGTTGTTTTGCCAACTTCACGTCACGGAACTTACCTTGACGGAACAAAGCAATCTCACGAGCTTTACGCTCATCGGCCACGACTTGGAATGACTCTCCTGCATCAGGAACTTCCGATAAACCTTGGATCTCCACCGGAATGGAAGGGCCAGCTTCGTTGGTTGCCTTTGCATTCTCATCCAACATCGCGCGCACACGACCATAAGACTGGCCAGCCAAAAGCATATCGCCCCGCTTTAATGTGCCAGATTGAACTAATACAGTAGCTACTGGTCCACGGCCTTTATCCAAGCGTGCCTCAATCACAATACCCTGTGCTGGCGCATCTTTGGGGGCTCTGAGTTCCAGAATTTCTGCTTGCAGCAGTACGTTCTCTAATAGCGCATCGATTCCTTCACCAGTTTTTGCAGAGACGCCAATAAATGGAGAATCGCCACCGTATTCTTCAGGTACGACTTGCTCGCTAACCAATTCAGTCTTAACCCTATCAGCATTTGCTTCTGGCTTATCAATCTTATTAATCGCAACTACCAATGGGACATTAGCTGCTTTAGCATGATGGATTGCCTCGCGCGTTTGTGGCATGACACCATCATCGGCAGCCACTACTAGGATCACAATATCGGTTGCCTTGGCACCGCGCGCACGCATTGCTGTAAAGGCCTCGTGACCCGGTGTATCCAAGAATGTAATGACCCCGCGTGGAGTTTCCACATGATAGGCACCAATATGCTGGGTTATTCCACCAGCCTCACCCGCCGCTACTTTCGCAACGCGGATTTTGTCAAGCAAGGATGTCTTACCGTGATCAACGTGCCCCATCACCGTTACGACAGGCGGTCTTGGCAAAGAAGGTGCATCTTCTGCCGAAGCACCCAAATCAATTTCAGGGTCATCTAATTTGGCAGCATGCGCTTTGTGGCCCATTTCTTCAACGATGATCATCGCTGTATCTTGGTCCAACACTTGATTAATGGTCACCATCTGACCCATACCCATCAATAGCTTAATAACTTCAGCGCCTTTTACAGACATTTTGTGTGCTAGGTCAGCTACAGTGACGGTTTCGGGGATATACACATCTCGCACAACCGGCTCTGTGGGTACTTGGAAATTAGTTGCTGGGGTATCTTCTTGATTCTGGTGTTGCTTCTTACGACCGCCACCACTTCGCCATCCACCACCCAAACCGCCGCTCATATCGCCACGGGTTTTTAATCCAACCTTACGTTTTGCCCCTTCCTCTTGCCATGTTGAAGAGGTCTCAGAAGACTTAATTAATTTACCGCCAACTTTTGTTGGCTTCTTTTTATCTTCGCTGCCTTCTGCCTTGACAGGCTTGTGCAAAGTACCTTTCTTAGCTTCTTCGCTGGCAACTTCACTCGGCGCCTTTAAGACTCGAGCGGGAGTGCTCATCATGTCCCGAATCGCAGATACCTCAGCCTCGGCAGCTGCACGCCGAGAACGGAGTTCAGCTAAATCTTTAGCGGCTTTTTCTTTAGTAGCCGCCTCTTTCTCAGCCTCTGCCTTGCTGGGCTGTTGCTCGCTGGCAACTTTCTTCACCTTTTGCTCGCTGGCAGCCTTCATCTCCGCTTCTTGCCTAGCCAATAATTCGGCTTGACGAGAAGCTTCAGCGGCGCGTTTCTCTAATTCCTCATCCGATAAGATTGCTTTTTTCTCAACAGGAGCCTTTACTTCTTTTTCTTCCTTAGGCTCTTCTGTTTTTGCAGACTCATCACGTTTTACTAAAACACGTTTCTTGCGAACCTCAACTTGCACAGTGCGAGTCCGACCAGCAGAATCTGCTTGACGGATCTCACTGGTCTCACGCTTGGTCAACGTAATTTTCTTACGAGCTCCAGTATCAGCACTACCATGCGCTTTTTGGAGATACTCCAATAGAGCGGTCTTATCCTTATCGGTAATCTTGTCAGCCTCGGACTCTTTCTCAATTCCAGCGGCCTTCAGTTGTACCAACAAATCTGCTGGGCTTCGTTTTAGCTCCTCAGCCAGTACTTTTACGGTTGTCGTAGCCATGCGCTTCCCCTCATGCGTTAAACCAATGTTCACGCGCTTTCATAATGAGCGTTTTGGCTGTTGCTTCATCCATACTAGTGATTTCCACTAGTTCATCTACTGCTAAACCAGCTAAATCATCTCGTGTATGCACTTGGTTTTCTGCTAATTTTGCAATCAACTCAGTAGAAAGACCTTCGAGTGAGCGAAGGTCCTGCGATACTTCCTCAATACGCTCTTCCTTAGCTAACTCCATCGTTAATAAAGAGTCGCGTGCCCGTGTTCTTAATTCATTAACAGTATCCTCATCAAATGATTCAATCTCAAGCATCTCGGACAAAGGTACATAGGCTACTTCTTCTAAGGAGTTAAAGCCCTCTTCGATCAAGATATCAGCAACCTCTTGATCCACGTCTAACTTATCCATAAACAATTGGCGGACCACAACTGACTCTTTTTCAGATTTCTCAGCAGACTCTTCAGGGGTCATAATATTAATTTGCCATCCGGTCAACTCACTGGCCAAACGAACGTTTTGCCCGCTTCTCCCAATCGCAATTGCTAAGTTCTCTTCATCTACCACGACATCCATAGCGTGACGCTCTTCATCCACCACAATCGATGAAACCTGTGCAGGTGCTAATGCACCAATCACAAATTGGGCAGGATCTTCCGACCATAGAACAATATCAACAGCCTCGCCAGCAACTTCATTACGCACAGCCGTGACACGAGTACCACGAACACCAACACAAGTACCAATCGGATCGATCCGTTTATCGTGAGTGACCACTGCAATCTTGGCTCTTACTCCAGGATCACGGGCAGCGCCCTTGATATCTAAGAGTCGTTGCTCGATCTCAGGCACTTCATTCTCAAATAACTTCATTAAAAATTCGGGGCATGTACGCGAGAGCTCAATTTGTGGACCACGCGCTTCGCGATCTACCTTCAAAATATAAGCGCGGACACGATCTCCTGAACGCAGGTTCTCTTTTGGGATCATTTGATCGCGACGTAATAAGGCTTCAACACGACCCGATTCAATGATTAATCCATTCTTGTCGGCGCGCTTGACCGTACCGGTCATGATCTTTTCACCCCGCTCGAGGTAATCATTCAAAATTTGTTCACGCTCAGCATCACGAATGCGCTGCAAGATAACCTGTTTTGCAGCCTGAGCACCAATCCGGCCAAATGCTAATGACTCTATCTGCTCTTCAATATGATCACCCACTTCGATGTCAGAGATTTGCTCTTTTGCCTCAAATTGCAAAATCTCCTTATCGGGCTCTTGTAAGCCAGCTTCGTCAGGAACAACTAACCAGCGGCGGAAGGTCTCATATTCACCACTATCGCGGTCAATCGAAACACGAATATCCACATCTTCGCTGTAGCGTTTTTTGGTGGCCGATGCCAATGCAAGCTCGAGAGCTTCAAAAACGATCTCGCGATCTACATTCTTTTCACGGGCCAGGGCTTCTGCCAACATGAGAACTTCACGACTCATGATTTTTTTCCTTTGAAATCAATTACAGGGACCAAGCGAGCTTTTTCAACTTCAGCCAAGCTAAATTCCAGCTCAGCAGGAGATCCATCACTCGCCTCAAATAACAAACTAAACTTTGCATCTGGAGAATCTACCGAGCCACTTTTTAGACCCTGCAACATTCCCCTAAAATTCTTTCTTCCTGAAGCTGCAACGCGCAATTTCAGATCAATTTCTACACCTGCGAACCGAATAAACTCAGCAGCCGTCTTAACGGGACGATCTAAACCTGGCGATGAAACCTCAAGACGCTCGTAGGGAACGTTCTCAACTGCCAAGGTATAGGTCAACTGATGACTTACCTTCTCACAATCCTCCACCGTAATCATGCGATCAAAGTCTGGGTTTTCAATCGTGACACGTAGCAAACCACGACCTTCTCGCTCGATATCAACCAGCGAGTAGCCTAGATTGCCAACTTCGGCAAAAATAATCTGCTGTTCTTTCACGCAATCCCCACACAAACATCACCCATTACATCCCGTTTGGCAAAAAAAAATGGGCTTACAAGCCCATATTCCCAATTACCAGAACAGGCCAGCCTACGTTGAACTCAACATCAGCCGGTGAGGTGGGAATTATACCCGAATCAAAAAATCTCTAGTCAAATCAGAAACTTTCACCCGGATTTCGGGGTTTTCTAGGCCCCTTAAAGGGTTTTCCCTTCGCAGGACGCCTTGGTCCGCCATTACCCGGTCCCGCACCTGACCCAGCACTAAAGCCGCTACCATGATGAATCTTTTGGCCCTTGGGGCGTTGTCCGCCCGGCTTTCCTCCGGTTCCCCGTTGACCTTTATGACCAAATCCTGATCGACCGCCCCCATTATTTGAACCTCGGCCCTGACCGGGCAAATGGGATGTGCCCTGCGAATGATTCGAGGCCATGGTGAGAGCCTCCTTAGACCCCCAATACGAGACTGAAGTTTGCATCGGATCAGGCTGAAAATTGGGATCACTCTGGGGATCTCCTCCGGGGCCTCTTCCCTGCGGACCACCCTTGTCTTTATTTCCCATTTGGGGAACTTTTAAGCCGGCAGCTCGCATTAACTGAGTAATATTTTCAAGAGGAACCTCTTCCCACTTACCGCGCCGTAAACGGGGAGGCAATATAAACATACCGTAGCGGGTTCGAATCAAACGAGAGACTACGTGCCCCGTAGCCTCAAACATGCGACGAACCTCACGATTACGTCCTTCGGTTAAAGCCACGGAGTACCAGCGGTTTGCTCCATCGCCACCGCCTTGACTTAAACGCAAAAAGCGGGCTTGACCATCATCGAGTTGAATCCCTGTTTTTAATTGCTCTGCAGATTCAGCAGACAACTCACCCAAGATACGGACGGCATATTCACGCTCAACCCCATAACGAGGATGCATCAAGCGATTTGCCAACTCTCCGGAGGTGGTAAACAACAAAAGGCCTTCAGTATTGAAGTCCAATCGACCAACCGCAATCCAACGGCCTTGACGAGGTTTCGGCAAGCGATCAAACACACTTGGCCGACCCTCTGGATCGGCTTGGCTAACAATTTCGCCAGCAGGTTTGTGATACAAAATCACACGCGGTGGTTTGGTCTGAATCTTACGATGCACAGGCTTACCGTTAATGCGTACGATATCGCTGGGCCCCACACGCTGACCAATGTGCGCCGGCATGCTGTTAACCGATACACGTCCCTGAATAATCAAATCTTCCATCTCACGACGCGAGCCCATGCCTGCATCGGCTAAGACTTTATGCAACTTAACAGTATCTTCATCTTCAGCATCATCATCGAGACCATCGAGATCTGACCACACCTCATCGCGCAAGCTCAGTGGTAGCTCGTCCACGCTAGCAAATTGCAAGCGCTCTAAATCAGTAGGATTGTCGAGCTCATCAGACTCTTCAGTACCCGCCTTGGTGGTCCGCTGTTCGATCCCGGCTTCATGGGAAATAACACCAGGTTCGTCAACCGGAGTGGGCTCTGAAGTCTCGGGGGCATCAAGAGCAGCATCAAACTCTCCGGACACCACAGAAGCAAACAATGCCTCGGTCTCCGCCTGGAGTTGTGCAGATTTTGGTGCTGGCTTAATGGACTCCCCGCCTATGTCCGCATGAGGGTTCGGCGAATCACGTCGCTTATTTTTATTACCGAACTTACCGCGTGACTTATGGTTTGGTTTATGGAAACGCTTGGGTCCTCGCTCACCGCGGTCCTTACGCTCCCCAGACTCCGCATCTGCCGAGGAAGGGCTATCGTCTGATCCACCTGCTACTGGATTTGGTACGAGGGAGTCTTGATCAGGATTTGTCATCGTGCTCGGGATTACTTGGCGACTCTAAGGGAATCACTGTTTCAACGGTCGCATCAGCATCAAACTCAATCACTGCTTGGCCTAAGGCTTCTGCTGAAATAGAGCCATCTTCTAACATCGGGAGGCTTTGTAAATCTTTTAAGCCGAGATCATCTAAAAACTGTTTGGTGGTTGCATACAGACCAGGTCGGCCGATAGTATCTTTATGACCAACCACCTCAACCCAGCCACGATCTTCGAGCTGACGCATTACATTGCTACTCACCACCACGCCACGTACCTCTTCAATTTCACCGCGGGTAACAGGTTGACGGTAGGCGATGATGGCCAACGTTTCCATAACGGCTCGCGAATACTTTGGCGGCTTCTCTGGCGTTAAGCGATCTAAATACTCGCGCATATTGAGGCGGCTTTGAAAACGCCAACCCGTTGCTATGTTAACCAGCTCCATACCCTTGTCATGCCATTCTTTTTGGATCTCAAATAAAATTTTTTGAAGATCAGCAGAAGCCAAAGGGGGTTCTACAAATAATCGGCTTAATTCATTTGCCGTTAAAGGTTCTTGAGCGCAAATTAATGCGGTCTCTACTACACGCTTATAGTGATCAATATCCATACAATTTGGCTAAACAGGATTTACCTGTTTGATGGTTCATTCGCAATCGTCAAAATGGGTTTGGGGTGTTTTCTGGCTAATGCAGGGCTCACTCAAGTTAATTCTTATTTTGGGGATGCCCGGCAATCAAACGAATCTTTTAGTTTCGTAGCAATTTGCACCGATTACCCATTATAAGGTAGGGTCAATACAATAGCCATATGTCGCATTTATCCCGTCCTCCTAAAGCCCATCAACCAACCCGTCGCACCGCACTGAAAGCCATGGGGCTATTTGGTGTCAGCGCCCTATCTGGATGCAGTTTGTTAAGCAAAAGCCGTAAGCCCAATATCGCTCTTGTTTTGGGTTCTGGCGCTGCCAGAGGTTTTGCCCATATCGGGGTCATCAAGATGCTTGAGTCGCAAGGAATTCGTCCAAATATAGTGGTGGGGACTAGCGCTGGGAGTGTGATTGCTGCTCTTTATGCCTCTGGTTATAGCGGTCTTGATCTCAACCGCATTGGTCTAAATCTTGATGAGGCCGCCATTGCAGACTGGGCATATCCATTCGCGGGTCGGTTTGGTGGCTTGATTAAAGGAGATGCACTTCAGAGCATGGTGAATCGTGAGGTTCAAAACAAAGCCATCGAGCAAATGAGCATTCCCTTAGGTATTGTTGCCACAGAACTACACACTGGCAAAGGGGTTCTATTTCAGAGGGGGGATACTGGCCTCGCAGTGCGCGCTTCTTGCAGTGTGCCTGGAGTTTTTCAACCGGCAATGATTCAAGGAAAAGAATATGTCGACGGCGGTCTGGTGGCTCCTGTCCCTGTTCGTTATGCTCAAGAGATGGGTGCTAACTTTATTATTGCGGTCAACATCTCATCCGATACAAACACGTTTAATTCTAGTGGCACCCTAGGGCTTTTACAGCAAACGATCAACATCATGCAACAAAGCATTAATCAATATGAAATTGTCAAAGCAGATGTTCTGATTACCCCACAGCTCAAGCAAATGGGTAGCGCAGACTTTCGTTCCAGAAACGCTGCCATCCTTGCAGGTGAGCAAGCTGCTCAAGAGAAAATTACCGAGATACGAGAAAAACTAAGGATCTTTGAATCGAAATGACTCTTACAAATTACGCGTTTGTATGCGTAATTTCTTAGCTTCCTGAATCAAAGCATTGCGCTCTGCATTGCTAAGCTCATCACTACCGTCTAAACGACGAGCGCCATCAAAACGCTTATCCCAATAGGTGCTCGCTAAATCATCGACACGCACCGTGGAGCCTTTGGCGGGTGAATGAATAAATTTATTGTCGCCCACGTAAATACCGACATGCGAGAAGGTCAAGCGCATTGTGTTGAAGAACACCAAATCACCGGGTTGAAGTTCTTCGCGCGTAATGGGCTTACCGACCTTACTCATTTGCGAAGACTTAGGGGGCAATAAAAAACCTAGCTTATCTCTGAACACAAATCTGACAAAGCCACTGGCATCTAAACCCGATTGAGGTAAATCACCATTCCAGCGATAACGAACTCCAATAAGTTGCATTGCCTCGTTAATCAAAGATTCTGTTTTGCTTGATACCGAATCAACTACTTGATAAGTGAAACGAGCAAAGTATGAAGAGGTACTCTCAAGAATGCTCTCAACTTTAGTACCTTCTTTATTGCTTGCCTCTTCAGCAGTATTGGCAGAAAGCAAAGACGAAGCGAAGCCCAAAACCAGAACGGTCAAGGACTTTAAAGACAAAGAGATCGCTTGCTTTTTCAAAGACATAGCTCAATTCTAACAAAGCTAATCCGATTTAGAAAGCGGTATTGCCGAGATTTATAGTCTAAGTAACTGTTTTTTATAGGAATTTAGATCTATACCAGCTCTGCAGCGGCAAATAAGGCCTTGGTATAAGGCTCTTTAGGGCTCGCAATCATCGCCTCGGTCTCACCGTATTCAACAACCTCCCCACCGCGCAAGACCATCAGTTCATGAGACATCGCACGGATTACCGCCAGATCATGGCTAATGATTAAGTAGGCCAAGTTGTACTTTTTCTGGAGAGCGCTGAGCAATGCTAAGACCTGTTTTTGAATCGACACGTCCAAGGCCGAGCTTGGTTCATCCAAGACCAAAATCTGTGGTTTTAAGATCAGAGCGCGAGCAATTGCAATACGCTGTCGTTGGCCACCCGAGAACTCATGTGGATAGCGCATCATCACTGAACGATCCAGACCCACTTCACGCAAGATCTCAATGACACGCGCCTCACGCTCCACAGTCGATAGCGTTGGTTGATGAATATTTAATCCCTCTGAAACAATATCAAAGATGGTCATACGGGGCGATAAAGAACCAAATGGATCCTGAAAAATAACCTGTAAGTTCGCCCGCATTGCTCTTCTAGCAAGCGGTGACATTGCCTGCCACGATTGGTCCAAAACTGCCACATCACCAGCAAGGCGTGCGGTGGTCTCGCCCAGTAGACCCAAGATTGCCATTGCTAAGGTGGTTTTGCCAGATCCAGATTCACCAATTACACCGATGGTTTGACCTTGCTTTAGTTGGAAGCTCAAGGGTTGCAATACGGTATTGCGTTTTGCTTTGGTAAACCATTTCGCAATGCGCAGACCCGCTCCCGAGAAATTAGACTGGGGATAAGAAACGCTTAAATCATTTACTTTCAGGAGCACCGGCGCTAGGGGCACTAGGGGCAACAGCTCCCTCACAGGCTGACTATTAACCAATTGCTCCGTGTAATTATTTTTAGGGTGTGCAAATACCTCATGGGTAGAGCCACTTTCCACCAAGCAACCCTGATTCAAAACGCCCACACGATGGGCAAAGTGTCTCACTAAATTAAGATCATGGGTAATTAAAAGAATCGCCATCCCTCCCCGCTCTTTAGCCTCTTCTTGTAAGTCTTTTAACAAATCCAAAATCTGTAAACGCAAGCTCACATCCAAGGCGGTGGTTGGTTCATCGGCAATCAATAATCGTGGCTTACATGCCAATGCCATGGCGATCATGGCGCGCTGTCGTTGCCCTCCTGATAGTTGATGAGGATAGGCATGAAAACGCTCTTCTGGTTCTGGTATACCCGTTTTCTTGAGCAATGCAACGGCTGTATTGCGACATTCGGCAAGTGGCAATAAAGGCTCATGCACTTGAACCGCTTCGACAATCTGATTGCCAATGGTAAACAATGGATTTAATGCGGTCATCGGTTCCTGAAAAATCATGGCGATCTCGCGCCCCCGTATCTCCCGAATTTGTTCCAGACTTAAATCCAAAAGATTGACCTCTGTACCATCCGCCCTGCGCCAATAAATTTTGCCAGTAAGGTGCGCTCCCTCAGGCTGTAAACGTAATGGCGAGAGAGCGGTTAATGTTTTGCCAGAGCCCGATTCGCCCACTAAGGCGATGCGCTCACCCACGCCAATCTCCAGCGAGATCTCACGAACTGCAAATTTCTCACGACGACCTATACCAAACGAGAGTGAAAAGTTCTCATAACGTAATAGACTGGTGCTCATGCTTTCACTCCAGTCAGCGGATTGCTCTTGCGGGAGTCAAATGCATCGCGCAAGGCTTCGCCCATAAAGGTGAGCAAGAGTAATGTGCCGCCCAGCACCACAAAGGTTGATAAAGAAATCCACCAAGCATCTAAGTTGGCCTTACCTTGTGACAAAAGCTCGCCCAAGCTCGGGGTACCAGGAGGTACGCCCAATCCCAAAAAGTCTAGGCTGGTTAGGGATAAGATAGCTGCGCTCATCCGAAATGGTAAGAATGTAATGACTGGGGTCAAGCTATTGGGCAAAATATGACGCCACATGATTTGCGCATTTGTGAGACCTAATGCTTTAGCAGCCCGCACATACTCCAAGGCACGATTCCGAAAGAACTCTGCGCGCACATAGTCCGATAGACCCATCCATCCAAATGCTGCTAACAAAATAATCAATAGAAGAACGCTGGGATTAAAGATCGAGGCAAAAATAATCAATAGGTATAACTCAGGCATCGCTGACCAAATCTCAATGATGCGTTGCGTAATCAGATCAAAGCGTCCCCCAAAGAATCCCATCAGTGCGCCAGTCAAAACCCCAACCACGACTCCCACAATCGTTAAGGCAATGCCAAATAAAATAGAGAGACGAAAGCCATAAATTAAGCGAGATAAAACATCGCGCCCTCGATCATCTGTGCCTAACCAGTTATCCAATGAAGGCGATGCAGGATTTGGCTCCTTGGAGAAATAATTTAAGGTCTGAAAGCTATACGGGATGGGTGGGTAAATAGCCCAATTAGAACCTTGTGTAATATTTTTCTTGATATCGGGATCTAAGAAATCGGTTGGAGTGGCAAAGTCTCCTCCAAAGACAGTTTCTGGATGATTCTGAATCATGGGGAAATAAAACTTGTCCTCATAGCGCACTACCAGAGGTTTGTCATTCGCAATGAGTTCTGCACAAAGACTAAATCCGAAGAGAATCGAAAAAATCCACAGACTCCAGTAGCCTAAGCGATTGGACTTAAAGCGTGACCAGCGACTCACGAGCCACCTCCTGAACCAAACTGTATTCGTGGATCAACCAAGACATAACAAAGATCAGAAATTAGTTTTGTGACCAAACCAATTAAGGTAAATAAATAAAGAGTGCCAAATACCACCGGATAATCCCGCTTCATGACCGCCTCATACGATAGCAAGCCAAGGCCATCCAATGAAAACAAGGTCTCAATGAGCAATGAACCTGCAAAGAATGCGCCAATAAATGCTGCTGGGAATCCAGTAATTAAGGGGATAAGTGCATTACGAAAAACATGCTTCCAAAGAACCTTATTCTCACTTACCCCTTTTGCTCTTGCCGTTAAGACATATTGCTTGCGGATCTCTTCCAAAAAAGAGTTTTTGGTGAGCATGGTAATCACTGCAAAGCTTCCGAGAACCGATGCTGTAATAGGCAATACTAGATGCCATAAATAATCTAAGACCTTACCCATCATGCTGAGCTCATTCCAGTTATCGGAAGTTAAACCCCGCAACGGAAAGATCTGTAAAAAACTGCCGCCACCAAACAATACAAGCAATAAAACTCCTAAAACAAATCCGGGGATTGCATAGCCAACCAAAATCATGGTGCTGGTAACTCGGTCAAAACGCGTACCATCGCGTACCGCCTTAGAAATACCCAAAGGGATCGATATCAAGTAACTAATAAAGAAGGTCCACAAACCAATGCTGATAGATACTGGTAATTTAGAGATCACCAGATCCCACACACTCTTGTGTTGGTAGTAACTTTGGCCCAGATCAAACTGAGCAAATCGTTTAAGCATCGCAAAGTAACGCTCCAGGGCCGGCTTATCAAAACCATATAAAGCCTTAACTTGCTCTAGACGCTCCGCATCCAAGCCTTGCCGACCGCGATAGGTGGTTCCTCCACCTGATGACTCACCGCCGACTGCGGCATCTCCTTTTCCCCGAAGCTCTAGCATTAACTGCTCTACAGGACCGCCGGGAACAAATTGCACCACAGCAAAGGTTAGGGTCAGCACCCCCAGCAAAGTCGGGATCATCAACAAAATACGCTTCAGAATATAACTAAGTAGCTCTGAGTTCATTTACGTGCCTCTTGTAACCACCAGGTGGATAAGATCCATGACTCAGCGGAGTAATACAAAGGAGGATTGGGGTAGCCCATCTCCTTACGAAATGCGATACGATGCGTCGGGTTATACCAATGAGGAACTACGAAGTAACTGTTCCATAACACTCGATCTAATGAACGGGTAGCTGCTTGTAACTGCTCACGGGTCTCGGCTTTTACGATCGCATCGATCAGGGCATCCACGACTGGGGATTGCACACCAATGACATTATCCGATCCTCTCTCTTTGGCAGCTGCACTCCCAAATCGGTCATATAGTTCATTGCCGGGACTTTGTGTATCGGGGAAGCGTATGGTGGTCATATCAAAATCATAATCATCCATCCTTTTCTGGTGCAAAGCATAGTCACTAGTTCGTATCTCAACTTTGATGCCTAACTTTTCTAAGTTACGCACATAGGCAGAAAGAATCCGCATGAAGAAGGGGCCATCCTCCACAATCTCGAAACGAAAGATTTCTCCTTTCGAGTTTCGCAGTGCTCCATCGCGATAGGTCCATCCCGCTTCTGCTAACAACTCACGGGCTTTGCGTAAATTGTTCCGTAAGCTGCTCGGGGCTTCTGTACTGGGCGGTGGGGGCATTGCCCCAAAGACTGCCTCAGGAACATGTTGAGGATACTTCGCTTGTAATGGTTTTAATAGCTTGAGTTCGGCTTCTGTCGGGACCGTTTCGCCTCGGTAGTTCGCACTCAAATCACTATTGGTGTAGTAACTGTTTATACGTCCATATTGATCAAAAAAGAGTTGTCGATTTAACCACTGAAAATCCAGGGCGTAACCCAGGGCTTTGCGCACACGGACATCCTGAAAAATGGGACGACGTAGGTTCATGGCAAAACCCTGCATACCGGCACCATTATGATTGGCGAAGGCTTTCTTAATGAGAGTGCCATTATTAAACTTTGGGCCCACATAACTCTTTGCCCAGTTCTTGGCACGGTACTCGACTAAGGCATCAAACTCCCCCGCCTTAAATGCTTCGAGACGCACCGCATCATCGCTGTATAACTTATAAACAATGCGATCAAAGTTATAAAAGCCGACCCGCACATTGACCTTGTTACCCCAATAATTTGGATTACGTTTATAGATCATTGATTTACCAGCACGAAAGGACTCGATGACGTAAGGGCCACTGCCAATTGGATGCTCAAAAGTAATTTTGTCAAAGGCAGTAACACTACCGTCTGGTTTAACACCCCAGTTCTTGGAGAAGATTGGCAGGCCACCCACCATCAACGGTAGTTCGCTATTACGAGTCTTGAAATCAAAACGTATCACCCGTTCAGAAACAACTACCGCTTGTTTAACATCTGCATAGATAGTTCTATATTGTGGATTTGCCAGCTTACTCATTAAGGTGTCAAAACTATGTTTAACATCACTAGCCAATATAGGTGAGCCATCCGAGAACTGCGCCTCAGGTCGGATCCGAAAACTCACTGACATTTTGTCAGGTGCTACTTGAATATCTTCGGCAATCAAGCCATAAACACTAGATACTTCATCGGCACTACCTACTGCCAAGGACTCAAACATTAAGGCACCAATACCAGGCGCCGTTACCCCTCGAAGAGTAAACGGATTGAATTTATCAAAACTGGTTCGCCGATCTGGGTTGGGTAGGGTTAGGGTGCCGCCTTTAGGAGCATTTGGATTGGCGTAATCAAAATGAGCAAAGCCTTCGGCATATTTGGGCTTCCCATACTGAGCAATCCCTTGGGCAGCAGCACTTTCTCCCGAATAAAACCCTAGGCCACATAAGAGTCCAAGAGCAATAAGGAGAACCTGGGCCCTAAATGGCATCCCTACAGGATTAGGTCTAATTTGGCTTAGCATATGCAACAATTGTAGATAGCAAATCAATTTTGGAGTAAAGGACTCAAGATGGCTTATTTAAGCGGCAAACGCATCCTCATTACCGGACTTCTTTCAAACCGCTCAATTGCCTATGGTATTGCTAAAGCATGCCATCGTGAAGGAGCTGAGTTAGCCTTTACCTATGTTGGTGAGCGCTTCAAAGAGCGAATTACGGAGTTTGCCAAAGAGTTCAATAGCCAGCTGATTTTTGATTGCGATGTGGGTAGTGACGAACAAATTACGGCTCTATTTAAGGATCTCGCCAAAAGCTGGCCCCAATTTGATGGTTTCGTTCATTCCATCGGCTTTGCACCCCGAGAGGCGATTGCCGGAGATTTTCTAGAGGGTCTCAGTCGTGAAGCATTCAAGATTGCTCACGATATCTCTGCCTATAGTTTCCCAGCTATGGCAAAAGAGGCAATGCCCATGTTACGACCCAATGCTGCCTTGCTCACTTTGACCTACCTTGGTTCAATGCGCAATGTTCCGAACTACAACACCATGGGGTTGGCCAAGGCATCCCTGGAAGCATCGGTTCGTTATTTAGCTGGCTCTCTAGGCCCTAAAGGAATTCGGGTGAATGGTATTTCTGCAGGCCCCATTAAAACTCTTGCGGCTTCTGGCATCAAAGGCTTCGGCAAGATATTGGATGCGGTTGAAAAGACCGCTCCTTTGCGTCGCAACGTTAGCGTTGATGATGTTGGTAATGCTGCATCCTTTCTTTTATCGGACCTGGCAAATGGTATTACCGCAGAAATCATCTATGTCGATAACGGTTTTAGCCAAGTTGTTGGCGGGATGGATGAGGTTTAAAAATCAAGCCAACTAGTTCTTCGACAGAACTATCACCCATCCCCTTGCGAGATGCTCTCGCTTTTTGGGTCAAGCTTGGCTTTACTAGTTTTGGAGGGCCCACTGCTCAGATTGCCATGATGCATGACGAGCTTGTTGATAAAAAACGTTGGATCTCAGAACGACGTTTCTTGCACGCCCTCAACTATTGCATGTTGCTACCGGGGCCAGAGGCTCAGCAGTTGGCCACCTATCTAGGCTGGTTAATGCATCGCACCTGGGGCGGCATTCTCGCCGGCGCTCTGTTTGTTCTGCCTTCTTTATTTATTTTGATTGCGCTTTCGTGGCTATATGTTCACTACGGCCAAACAACTATAGTGGCCGCCATCTTTTATGGAATTAAGCCTGCAGTAACCGCAATTGTCATTACCGCTGTGATTCGTATTTCTAAACGTAGTATCCAGAATCGTACTTTAGCAATATTGGCGCTGCTCTCCTTTATTGCAATCTTTGTGTTTAACCTACCGTTTCCACTCATCATTCTTAGCGCAGGTATTTTTGGCTTATGGGCTGGCCAACGCCATCCTGAACTTTTTTCTCAAGAACAAAAAACGCATTTCAGTCAATTACCCAAGCATCATGAGAATGCAATCATTGATGACCATACGCCACCTCCAAGTCATGCCGGTTTTATTCGAGCGCGGCTCATCTGGCAAATTACGATTGCTAGCCTCTTGTGGTTTGTGCCAATAGCATGCCTTATCTTTCTGCTGGGCTGGAAAACTCTGTATCCACAACTGGCTTGGTTCTTTACTAAAGCAGCACTGCTTACCTTTGGGGGGGCTTATGCTGTATTGCCCTACGTCTACCAAGGCGCTGTTGAGCACTATCAATGGCTCTCTGCCACCCAAATGATTGATGGTCTAGCTTTGGGTGAAACGACGCCGGGACCACTCATTATGATTGTTGCGTTTGTAGGTTACCTAGCGGGTCATGCTCAAGAGAGCACCTTAGGGGGCATATTCGGAGCATGTATTGCCACGTGGTTTACTTTCTTACCATCTTTTTTATTTATTCTTATTGGCGCACCAATCATTGAATCAACGCATGGCAATTTACGCTTCACCGCACCCCTTACTGCTATCGGTGCAGCAGTCGTTGGCGTAATTGCTAATCTAGGGGTTTTCTTTGCGTACCATGTGTTTTTTCCTAGCGGCCTCTCTGCGGGGATTTCTTGGATATCACTGTTGATTTGCGGAGTTGCCCTCTTGCTGATGATTCGATATCAGTGGGGAGTCATCCGAACCCTAGCCCTAGCTGCTTTAGCAGGACTTCTTTTTGCACCCAGCGGACTTATATTCCAATAATTTACTTTGGATGGTAGCGCTGCCAGGATTGGCATAATGAGAGTATGAGAATCGACCCACCGACACTAGCCCATCTCCAAGAATGGATTGGTAAAACCGAGCGATATCAAGACACGGTCACTATCGCCCCCTACCGCGCCTTATCAGCCACCCTCGACCGTAAGGATCCAGATCCTATTAATGGAGTGTTTCTTCCCGAGTTATGGCATTGGTTGTATTTCTTGCCCCATGCCAAACAGTCTGAAATTGGACCCGATGGCCACCCCAAACGCGGTGGCTTTCTACCCCCCATTCCACTACCACGAAGAATGTGGGCAGGTGGTCGACTTCGCTGGGAACAGGATCTTGCTATTGGCGATGCCATCGAGCGTGTCTCAACCATTAAATCAGTGACCCATAAATCAGGACGAAGTGGTGATCTACTGTTTGTATTAGTAGAACATCAAATTCATAATTCCAAAGGCCGCGCACTCACTGAAGAGCATGACATTGTGTATCGGGCCGCACCTTCTCCCGATGAAAAGGCTCCTGATCCAACTCCAGCTCCAAGTGATGCCAAGTGGAGCAAGATCATCCACCCTGATCCAGTATTGTTATTTCGGTATTCATCCTTGACGTTTAATGGGCATCGCATTCATTACGATCGCAGTTATGTGACCCAAGAAGAAGGCTATCCTGGTTTGATCGTGCATGGTCCTCTCATTGCTACACTTTTAGTGGATCTTGTGCGGCAGAGCAACCCTGGGATGAAATTAAAGCGGTTTGAGTTCCGAGCCGTTCGACCGACCTTTGATATTCATTCCATGCAGGTAAACGCCAGCCCAGATCTTGCTGCAGATCCTAGCGGCAAAACTCTTTCGGTTTGGGCACAAGATCATGAGGGTTGGTTAACCATGCAAGCCAAAGCAGAGCTGGTCTGAATTCAATGAGCACTCATTACTCCGCAGAACTTGCCCAATTTGCTGCAGAACTCAAGCTCGATGACATTCCGCACTCAGTCATTGCTCGTACTGAAGATTTGTTTGTTGATTGGTTTGCATCGGCAATTGGCGGTAAAGGTGCAACGCCTGTGGAGATCATGGCGCAATTTGCACAGTCGATGGGTCCACACCAGCAAACTGCTTTGGCAGGCTCTGCTGAAATCCTAGTAACACGAACAAGTTCCAGTCCGTTCTTGGCATGTTTAGCCAATGCGGCAGCATCTCATGTGGTTGAGCAAGATGACGTTCATAACGGCTCCGTTTTCCATCCAGGAACAATAGTGTTCCCTGCAGCTCTAGCCTGCGCTCAAGCCAAACAACTCAGCGGTGAAGAGCTTATAACTGCCGCCGTTGTTGGGTACGAGGTGGGTATTCGGGTTGGAGAATTTCTGGGGCGCTCGCACTACAAAATCTTTCATACAACGGGTACTGCGGGTACCTTGGCAGCGGCGGCTACCGTTGGGCGTCTGCTGAACTTAAACCCCGAGCAGATGCTACACGCCTTCGGTTCTGCAGGAACACAATCTGCAGGGCTTTGGGAGTTCTTACGCGACGCGGCTGACTCAAAACAATTGCACACAGCACATGCTAGCGCTACTGGATTCATGTCGGCCTATCTAGCGAAGGCGGGATTCACGGGCGCTAAAAAAATACTGGAGGGGGCACAAGGTTTAGCTGCAGGCATGTCAAGCGATGCTAACCCAGAAAAGTTAATTGATCGCCTGGGATCACGTTGGTGTATTGCAGAGACTTCATTTAAATACCACGCCTCCTGTCGTCACACCCACCCTGCTGCCGATGCACTCTTACAAGTTTTGCAGAAAAATAGTGTTCAGCCACAGGAGATTGAGCGCATTGAGACCTTCGTGCATCAGGGTGCTATCGATGTACTAGGTCCTGCCAGCAAACCGAGCACCTTGCATCAATCGAAATTCTCGATGGGTACCGTACTCGCCCTTGTCTGCAAGTATCACTTTGCTGGTCTTCAAGAATTTGCTGACCACTTTCACGATTCAGAAATTTGTGCCCTACGCGATCGCGTGACCATGACTCTCGATACGGAAGTGGATCAGGCCTACCCACAGCGCTGGATTGGTAAGGTCAAAGTTCACCTCAAGAACGGCAAGACGCTTGACGGTCGTATAGACGAACCCAAAGGAGATCCAGGAAATACTCTAAGTCGCGAAGAGATCCAAGAAAAAGCATTACGGCTTGCCGCATTTAGTCGGGGCGCTACCGAAATTGAAATGAAAGATGCCATCACACTACTATTTAATATCCGTCAAGCCAAAATCATTCCGTTCATCCTTCCCCAAGCAGGAGCATCCTTATGAACTTACCCCACTCCCCCTTAAGCGATGCATGTAGTTTTTTGTTTGTGCCAGCTACCCAACCCGAGCGCTATGGCAAAGCTCTGGCGAGTGGAGCTGATGGAGTAATCATTGACCTTGAAGATGCGGTTGGTTTAGATGACAAAGCAAAAGCACGTGAGCTCCTCAAAAATGCATGGTCATCGATTTCTGTAGAACAAAAACAGCGGATGATCATTCGTTGCAATGCTCCAGGCACCCCCTTTTATGCTGCTGATCTTGTGCTTGCTAAAGAATTACAGGTTCAGTACTTAATGATTCCAAAAACAGAATCGCACGATCAAATTAATGGGGCTGCTGAAGAACTCGAAAATACTGCGTTCATCCCCATGATCGAGACACCCCTCGGCCTGCATCATCTCAATGAAATCGCCAGCGCAGAACAAGTTTTACGCCTTGCTCTCGGAAATCTCGACATGCAAGTTGAGATGGGTATGAGTTGTGATGAAAATGAAACTGAAATTGATACGGCGCGCTTCATGCTGGTGCTGGCCTCTAAGTTGGCACAAATTGCCCCTCCAATTGATGGGGTTACACCCTCTACTGATGATGAAGCACGAATTTTTGCACATGCACAAAAGGCGAAGCGTTTTGGTTTTGGGGCAAAGCTATGCATTCATCCAAAACAAATCCCAATAGTGAAGAGGGCTTTTACTCCAAGCCCCGAGGAGCTTGACTGGGCAAAGCGGGTTATTTCTGCAGATAAAGCATCCAAAGGACAGGCTGCCAAAGTCGATGGAAAGATGATTGACCGCCCAGTAGTCATGCTGGCCCGAAGGATCCTAGCCTTAGCAGGTAGGTAATCCCTAAGTTTTTCCTCCTAAAAGCATGGCAAAATAGCCCTCGCATTACCTCTTTTGGAGATATGGAATGAACTTGAATAAACCCTTAAACGCATTACTTGCTTCAGTGCTCGGTGCTGGTGTTCTTTTGACCGGCGCTGTCAATGCACAAAACTATCCCGACAAACCAGTTACTTTGGTTGTTCCTTTTGCAGCGGGTGGCCCAACGGACTCAATTGCACGCTTAATTGCTGTGCCAATGGGTAAATCATTAGGTCAAACCGTTGTTGTTGAGAATGCTCCCGGTGCAGGCGGAACGGTTGCTTCCAACAAGGTTGCCAAAGCCAAGCCTGATGGTTATATGATTTACATCCATCACATGGGTATGGCAACTGCGCAAGCTCTCTACGATAAGTTGCCTTATGACCCCATGAAAGACTTTGAATATATTGGTCAAGTAGCAGACGTACCAATGGTTCTATTGGGACGCAAAAACTTGCCACCTAATAATTTTAAAGAACTTGAAGCCTATATCAAGACCAATAAAGAGAAGGTAACCATGGCCAATGCCGGTCCTGGTGCCGTATCTCAGCTGTGCGGCTTGATTTTCCAAAGCAAATTGGGTGTGCGTGTAACAACCGTTCCCTATAAAGGTACTGGTCCTGCTTTAACAGATCTGTTGGGCGGCCAAGTAGACATCCTGTGCGACCAAACCACACAAACCATTCCTTACATTAAAGATAACCGCGTTAAGGTCTATGGAGTGACTACTCCTAAGCGTTTATCAGCGCTCCCCAATGTACCTACATTGGATGAGCAAGGCTTAAAAGGCTTTGACGTGAAGGTTTGGCATGGTGTTTATGCTCCAAAAGGAACTCCAAAGCCAGTATTGGATAAAATCAATGCTGCTTTGAAGAAAGCATTAGCTGATCCAGATGTTAAGGCCCGCTTAGACTCTTCGAACATTGATATTGTTCCCGTTGCCAAACAGAATGGTCCAGCACTACAAGCACATCTAGATGCAGAGATTAACCGCTGGGGCCCCATCATTCGTAAAGCAAATATCCCTGATTAATCCCTTGCTTTCCGTCTGAATGAAAAGGCCGGTTTTTTAACCGGCCTTTTTCTTTACCACCATTACTCTCTGTTAACTAAAAATCTTGCCCTGTTTTCTTCGAGCTAGGACACTCGAGTCAATATCCCAGGCAGAGTAAGTATGGGGCTCTGGTCGACCCCAAATAATCCAACGAATACTCAGCGTAATTGCCCAAATTGCTAAAAATGGATCCAGCAGGTAGTCCCAAAGATTATTGGACTCATGCCAATGAATTGACCATGCAATCACAGCCAACGAGATTATCAAAGCTTCCCAAGACTGCTTAGCAAAAAACAATACGAGCGCTACAACCATCACTATGGATACAAAAATGGCCGATCCATATCCCCAGCCATAAGGATCAAACATAGTGAATCCCAAAGCGAACGGATAAAACAAAATACTCAAGAGCGCAATAACAATGGGGGTCGTATTTGATAGGCGACAACTTGGCCAAGATGACCACGTAAACAGGATCAACATCATCGTAATCACGCTGAGCTCACCGGTCACACCGCGAACATAGGCTACTAAGGGCAAGTTCCATGGAGCGCCTAGGCTATTAAATGGCAACAATAGCAATACGGTGCAAACCACAATAAAGAATGTGCCGGCAATACTGCTTTGACTTAAGCCTAAAAAAGTCCTGGCAAAATGCATCAGCACAAAACTAGTAATGACACCGAGCTCAATCAAAGGAATTTGACTTATAAGCATGGCTAAGTTCATTTGGCCTCCTTCATTTCTGTTGGGGTATCAATGACAGAAACTATCTCTTGATGAACTTGATGCAAATAGGCAACTAGATTATTAGGTTCCCATGTAATCGATTTAATCCGTTTGCGATTCCAGGTGTAGACTAAAAATACCTGTCCTTGTTTATTCATGCTCATATAAGGATATGAAAACTCTTCTTTTGGATTACTTTGCGAAGCAGTCTCATCTTCCAATACTTGAATTGTTTTCCAGGGAGAATAATTTTCTTTTGCCGTTTGACTGCTATTTTCATTATTAGACTTTGGCCAAGACGCAGCTAGTACTAAGCGATGGCGCCCATGCTCGAGATCGTTAAAGACCATCAAACGAGTGCGATCGGCTAATTCAATTCCAGTAATAGCAGCATTTGGATTGGGGATTGGTAGATCAGGGGCCGTTTCCCATAGGCGGCCTGCATCAGCCGTATGACTGACAGCGATCTGCTTTGCGCCGCTACTGCGTGCCTGCCTGAAATAAGCACTCGCATGTTTTGCATCATCCACAAACACAATGGGCTGAAGAGTGCCCCGCCCCGAGCTCATACGTCTTTTATCTAGTACGTGTCCAGATGGATCAAGTCGCAGAAGCTCTCCATACTTTCCGATCCATTCGTGATAGACCGGAAACCCCATACTGCCATCACTAAACAAGAAGCCAGAGCCCTTCACCAAGGTGCTGAGATTAAGAAGCGGGCTAGTAACCAAGCGTTGTGGTCTTGACCAACTCAGACCCTCATCATCGGAGTACATCATACTAATCGAGCTACCAGCCCAACCACCAATTGAGACTGCTACAAAATAGAGCTGCAATTGGCCATTGATATTACGAATCGGGACGGGATTGCCTAATTTGGCGATATATCGGCCAAGCCCTTGTTGCGCCCCCTCGCGATCTAATGCGACTGTGCTCTGCCCCCACTGCTTAGCATTAGCATCCCACACAGCACTCTGAATCACAACATCCGCAGCGCCCTCGCGCGAGCCCGCAAACCAAAACGCGCGCCAGTTGCCATCCTTTAACGGAATCAATGACGCGGCATGCACTGAGGGTCTACCGGTATCTGGAAGCCAGTCAACTTGGCCTTGCAGCTTGACTGAGGTTGGTTTGGTCGTTAATTTCTTAGTAACCACTCCAGGTGGATCAATACTTGTCTGTTGTACATCAGGATTTACGGATTGATTGATCGGACCAACAAAATCAGCCCACGCTGGGTGGTCATTGATCTGTAGATAGGCCATCCCAAGTGCCACAACGAGAAAGATAAATGCAAAGACTCTAATCATCTACAGGCGTCCTTGAACTTACTTATATCTTTGGCAGCATTAAATGGCGCAGAAACAATGTACTCTTTCACGAAGAGATTGTCGCTTACTTGACCCATGAGCATAGCTTTAATCTCAGCATCATTATGTCTTGCGCGCATCTCAAACCGCTCCCCGATGATTTCACAATCAGCACAAAGTTCTAACTTACTTTGGACGGGGGCTTGAACCGCAAACAATGAATAACGTTCCGCAAGCTTTTTAATCTCCTTAGCCTCGCCCGCTGGATAGCCTTTGATATTAGCCCCAGGAATCAGTAATCGGTATTCCTCATCCTTGGCGCGGAAATCGCATGGAAACCAAATAGTTTTGCCTTGAAGTTTTTGGATGGTTGCTTTGCTAAAACGTCCCGGAGACCCATCCAGCGGCATAACGCTGCTGGTCAAAGATAGATAACTCATAAAACAGGCTAGTAATGTGGCTGACTTAGTAAGTGACAGGCGGAATAAACCAAGCCCAATGACGCATATGGATCCAAGAAGTAAAAACCAATGCCATACTGGATAGGTCCATAGATCAATATTCCAGCTAAGCCATGCCAAAGCAATAATGAGGATGCCTTGAATCAATAGCGCAACCCAGAACAGCAGTCGATTGAGTTGATGCCAATGAATTGCTAACAATATAGCGATTGCGGGCATGATCGGTAATAAATATCGACCCGATCGTTGACTTGGTAAACAAAAGATTAAGAAAAATACAGCAATCCAGATCCAAAGTAATTTTTGCTCAACAGTAGTTTGTCTGTACTGACGAATTGCAAGGTAAAACAAATTGAGTACCAAGAGCGATAAAAAGCCTGCATTCGCAATGCTGCTGAGAAAAAGCATGCCGATGCTATCACCACCCCACAGCATATCTTTTAGGTAGTTACTATTGCGGGCCGCAAACTTGCCGGCATTCTCACCCAGAATGAACTCGTTCCAGATTGCCATCGGATCAGGATCCAATACAAACCAGAGGCAAAAGCATGCGATTGACATCGCGCCCACGAAGATCACCTTGACAGCATCTTTACCCAGCAACTCAAGAATTCGATAAGAGCGCCATTGCCAATACCAAGCAACCAAGACCAAGCAAACTGGCACAACATAGGCAATCGATTTGTATAAAAGCGCTAACCCTAATGAAATACCGGTCAGTAATGGAAAAATCCACTTTGACTCAAATGCACGCTTACCGAATAGGAGCAACCCAAAGAACGGTAGACTTAGCCAAAAAATTTCGGGGGGCTCCGCCAAATACGGTCTGCCATAGCGATAGGTATTGAAGAAGGCTAACCAGATTAGACCTGCCAGAATACCGAGCGATAAATTTTTTGTTACCTTGCTAGCTGCCAAAGCGAGAAGGAGGGCTGTCAATGCGGTGTAAAGCAAACTTGGCCAACGTAAATCAATCAGAGACCAACTCTGCCCGCGCTGTGAAGAAAGCATTCCTTGCCAAAATAGTAATGGCGGCTTAGTGTTCTTAATGCCCTCCATCTCCGACTGCAACGGTAGCCAATGTCCAGATGCATTAGTCATGCGAACAATATGGGTATAGGGATACTCATCGCCATTCTTTGGAGCAAAGCGGCTTTCGATGCCATAAAAGTACGCTCCGATTGCAAACACTAGGCATAAAAAGAGAGATTGATAGGAAATCGGTGTTTGCATACCCTCTAGTTTATTAGCCTAGGGTTAATCCCCAATGAATTCAGATCAATATATTTTAAAACCTAGGGAAAACCTTAATCTGTATATGCGCCTTGAGTTATATGATTATGGAATTAATGTATAGAAAATAATAGAAATTTGCTCAAGAAGTTGTGAGCCATCCTTTAAGATAGTTTCTTGCTTTAGTTGTGTTGTTCGAAATAAAACCAATGGAGATATTTACTATGTTCTTTCAATCAGCGCGCACCTTAAGTAAATTAGGGTTAGGTATTAGTGCCGCAGGCTTACTTGCAGTGAGTACTCCTGCTATGAGCCAGTCAACAGCAAGCAATATCAATCAAATGGGTCTAGCCGCAACCTGTGCAAACTGCCATGGAACAAACGGGGTGGGCGTTCCGAATGCTGGCATGCCCCAAATTAATCACCTCAGCAGTGAAGCAATGCTGACCCAATTAAAAGCCTTTAAGAGCGGCGCTCGTACTGGCACCATCATGCATCAATTAGCAAAAGGTTATACAGACGAGCAACTCCAAACCATCTCCAATATCCTTGGTAAAAAATAATAGGAAAACCATCATGAATCGTCGTCACTTTTTAGGTGTTAGCTCCGGTGCCTCTTTAGGTCTTTTAGCAGGATGTGCTGCAAATCCAATCAATATCAGTAAAGCCAATGTGGTGGTAGTGGGTGGTGGATATGGTGGCGCAACAGCTGCTAAATATGTGCGGATGTTCTCCAATAACAGCGCTCAGGTTACTCTGATTGAGCCCAATGCCGAGTTCATCTCTTGCCCAATGTCTAACTTAGTTGTTGGCGGACACACATCCATCTCGAATATCTCCACCCCGTACGACAATCTCACAAAGCGTCATGGTATTAAGGTTGTAAAGGACATGGTCACATCGATTGATGCGAAACAGAAAACGGTTCGCCTTGCTTCTGGTGCTTCCATTAAATACGACAAGCTAGTACTCTCCCCCGGTATTGACATGATGATGGACCGAGTTGAAGGTCTACAAAAGGCAAACCAGGAAGGTGTAACCGTGCAGGCATGGAAAGCAGGTCCAGAGACCGTCTTGCTACGTAAACAGCTCGAAAGTATGAAAGACGGTGGTGTATATGCAATCAGTGTTCCCACTGCCCCCTATCGCTGCCCACCCGGGCCTTATGAGCGCGCCTGCCAAGTTGCTAGTTACTTCAAGCAGTTCAAGCCTAAATCCAAAGTTCTGATTTTGGATGCTAATGATGACGTTACCTCCAAAGGCGGCTTGTTCAAAAAAGCCTGGGCATCAATGTACCCCGGCATGATTGAGTATCGCCCTAAACATAATGTTGTAGCGATTGACTCCAAGAAAAAAGTGATTAAATTTGACGTACAAGATGATGTCAAGGCAGATGTCTTGAATATCCTACCCATGATGCGAGCTGGCAACATTGCAGTGCAAAGTGGATTAGCCAACTCCAATGCACGTTGGGTGAATGTCAATTACATTAATTTTGAGTCCACTGCGGCAAAGGATATCCATGTCTTGGGTGACTCCATTCAAATTGCCCCACTGATGCCAAAGTCTGGTCATATGGCGAACTCCCACGCCAAGGTGGCAGCAGCTGCGATCGTTGCCGAGCTCGGTGGTCTTGAAGTTAATCAAACCCCCGTCTTAACCAATACCTGCTATAGCTTTGTTAGTGCTGATGAGGTTGTGCACGTTGCAAGTGTTCATCAATACGACGCCAAAGACAAAACCTTTAAAACAGTTCCGGGATCAGGCGGCCTCTCTGCGGAAGCGAGTAAGCTTGAAGGTGTCTATGCTTGGGGTTGGGCCCGCAATATCTGGGCTGACAGCTTAGGCTAAGTAATTTTTAGTAGCCATAAAAGCCAAGCAATGCTTGGCTTTTTTTATTTCTACTTTCGTAGCGACCTTCTTATTGAGGAAAAGGCCCATTAAGCTTTACAGTGGTCCAGTTCAAGACCATCGCAATCGATACCCAAACCAAATAGGGAGCCATCAACCAACTGGATATCGGCGAATATGAACGTGTCGCTAATAAGATGGCCAATACAGATAGCCAAAGTCCAATTGCTTCAATCAAGGCCCAGTCAGGGCGATGCATCCGAAAATACAGAATGCTCCAAATAAAATTAAATAAGCCATTCACAATAAAGAGAATGACCAACATCCGAATCGTTTGTTGATTAGGCGCTCGGTGATACGCCATCACAAACGCAATTCCAGCACAAATAAAGATAGTCGACCACATCGGCCCAAAGACCCAATCAGGCGGTTTCCAGGACGGTTGCTGCAGATTTTTGTACCATTCACCCAACTCAGTGGCCCACGCCCCTGCAAGAGCTAAAACAATCCCCCAGATGAGAGCAAAAACGATGGGTTTATAGTGCGCCAACCACTCAAAACTCATACCTTTGCCATACCCAATAGATGGGCCATGTCTTTAAAGAAGATCTTGATGTGTGCCATGGGGTCTTTGCGGACTAATTTCTTGTGCATATATGACTCAAAAGTTAATCGCTGAACATCTTTGTCTTCACACATTTTGACAAAACGCTCACGGCGCTTATCGTTACCATACCAAAAGCGTTGCATGATGCCCAAGACCAAGAACACTGTACCGTGCTCCTTCATGAAGCGTTTGCGTGCTTTTGCTAAAGCCTTAACATTACCTGTTTCCAATAACTCATGGATAGATTCTGCGGCCAAGCGACCGCCAACCATAGCGTAATAAATACCCTCGCCTGAGGCTGGTGCAACAACCCCTGCAGCATCGCCAGCCAAAATGACATCCCGATCGTTATCCCATTTCTTCAGGGGCTTCATGGGCAATGGGGCACCTTCGTGACGTAATAATTCGACCTTCTCTAAACCTGTTATCTTTTTTAGGTCAGCGACTGCTTTTCTTAATGAAAAACCTTTATCGGCACTACCAGTACCGATACTCATCGTATTGCCATGGGGAAAAATCCAACCATAGAAATCAGGGGATAAAGTACCTTGATAAAAGACATCGCAGCGAGAGCCGTCGTAACCCTGAGGAGGCGCATCGGGCACACGCACAATTTCATGATAGGCAAAGACATAATCAACATCTTTTGCACCTGGTATGGCGCTGCGGCCAACCCCAGACTTTGCACCATCTGCCCCAATAATCGCTTTTGCCCTAACCGCTCCCCTTTGATCTTCTTCTAAGCGATTGGAAGAATGAATACGGTAATGCAGAATTGCTGTCCCATCCGTGTCGCGAGTAATCGTCTCAAAGATACCAGTGCGCCGTGTAGCACCATCATTGGCCGCACGAACGCGTAACCACTCATCAAACTTATCGCGATCGACCATTCCCACAAATCCACCATCAATCGGAATATCTACCTGGTTGTTCTTCGGCGAGATCATGCGTGCAGAACGTGCCTTTGCTACCAAGAGCTCATCCGGAATCTCAAAATCCTTGATTAAACGCGGGGGAATCGCTCCACCGCATGGCTTAATTCGGCCAGCACGATCAAGGAGCAGGACTTTATGTCCCATTTTGGCTAAATCGCCAGCTGCAGTTGCGCCTGCAGGTCCACCGCCCACAACAACGGCGTCAAAGGTTTCAAGGGAACTCATGATGATCCTCCATGGGAAATTAAACGACCGGATATTGATGTATTTTGTTTCTCTATTTGCACTACTCGCTCAACAGGCCGAATGTAAAACGAAAGAATTGCAGCAGCCATAAATAAAATAGCTTCAATGAAGAAGACACTGGCGTATGCGGCCACTGGATCTCCCAATAGGTAGCGTGCGAGATCGCTTGCGCCAGTCCCTAAGATCCCACCTAAGCCAAAGGCAATCGCCTGAGCGGCACCCCAGACGCCCATCCGAACGCCCTCACGTTTCTCCTTGCCCACCCCAGCAAATTGCATCATCGAACCAATTGCGGCAATGGAGAATGCGCCATTAGATACACCCAAGATAAATACCGTGCCCAAAAATGGCCAACTTGGTCCTACTATTCCTGACATCACCAAACTCAGCATCGCCAAGGCTGATGCAATACAGCCCCCAACGGTCCACATCCGCAAAGAAGAGAGGCTGGGACTTTTACTTTTATTCGTCACAAAACCGCATAACAACATACCGCAGAGTACGCCTGCATGCTGTAATCCAGATAGGCTGGTGGTCTCTCCTGGTGTCAAGCCAAAAGCAGTACCTGCAAACGGTTCCAGAATTAAATCTTGCGAGCTATACGCCAGCATCGAGATGAATACAAAGATGGTGAATCGACGAACCCGTGACTCCTGCCATACATCAGCAAGAGCCTCTTTAAATCGCAATTTTGCTTGATTATTATTGGGTGTTATTTCTTTGCTAACTTTCGGCTCAAGTCCATATAGAGCAGTAAAGCTAAGCACGACAGCAATACATGAAACGCTTAAGGAAACCAGTACCAAACGTTCAAATGAAAATGGGTCTAGTAGTCGGCCACTTATACCAGCGGTCATGGCAAAACCAAAAATCATCATGAGCCAAACACAACTCGCAGCAGCAGCTTTTCGTTTCTCATCCACTCGTTTCGCTAACAACACCAACAAAGCCGTACCGCTAGCGCTTACACCAAGTCCGATCATCATGAATGCCACAATCGCTAGAGCAATCCCCCAGGCTAAGTTTTCACTCATGAGCCCCACGGCTATGGCAGCCAATACGCCACCGCTGGCCAATACCAACATACCCCCCTGAATCCAAGGAGTAGATCGACCGCTCTGATCAGACCCAAAGCCCATTCGTGGTCGAATAAATTGCACTAAATAATGCATCGCAACCAAGAGGCCTGGTAGCAAAGCGGGAAGAGCTAACTCAATCACCATCACTCGATTTAAAACCGATGTGGTCAATACCACGACGGCTCCCAACGAAGCCTGTATAAGACCCAAGCGAGCAATAGCAATCCATGTAAGCTTGTCATGGTGGAGTGCGGCGCTATTCATGTTCATCCTTAACTCACTGCAAACGCGCTAACCATCATTCCACTAACAAAGAGAGGGACGCCAAAACCACTTAAAAACAAAGCGCGCTTAATTGGATCCCCTAAGAAATACCGCATCATGATCATCTGGCCAATAATTAAACCAATTACTGCTAATGCATGAAAAGGCATAGCGAGCCAAAACAAATATCCAACAACAATGCACTGTGGCACGATCATCATGATGCAAGCATTCCATGCAGCACCCTGCACTCCTAACTGAACTGGCAAAGAACGCACTCCCATTTGCCGGTCACCTTCAATTGCTTTGAAATCATTCAATGTCATGATGCCGTGAGCACCAATGCTATAGAGCAATGCAAGCAAAATGGAGTCAGATGATGGAAAGGTATCGCCAAGCATCACAGCCGAGCCAGTAAACCAAGCTAAACCTTCATACGATAATCCGCACGCAGCATTACCCCACCAGCCGTTTTGCTTTAGTCTTAATGGCGGAGCACTATATGCCCATGCTAAGGCTAAGCCAATTAGGGTTGCGACAAAAGCCCATGGACTAATGAACCATCCCAACAAAAGCGATAAGCTAGTCCAAATACAGGCTACATATAAGCCCGAACGCCCTGGCATCCTACCAGAGGGGATTGGGCGCTGTGGTTCATTAATAGCATCAACGTGGCGATCAAACCAATCGTTAATGGCCTGACTGGTGGCACAAACCATCGGGCCTGCCAAGATTACACCGGCTAATAGAAGATGCCATTGATTGAATAAAGATTGCCCCGAAGCAATTACGCCACAGGAAAAAGCCCACATGGGCGGAAACCATGTGATTGGCTTTAACAACTCCAAAATGGCAGATGGAGTTGGCCACGAGCGCTCGCTCGTCTGGTTTAAGACCGAAGTCCCCATTTCCACAATCCCTCAGTTGATAACGGCAATACCATTAAGATGTGTTCCAAAATCGCCAGCGATAACAAAGTGGCCAAAATGGTGGATGATGCGATTTGATATGGCGTTACCCCAGTAGCAAATGCTGTCTGCCACAGTGGTATTGCAAATAAACACGCCATCAAAATAGAAACTGGCAACAAGGGGTTCATCGCCCGCTTGGTAAAATATGTATGAATGTACTTTAGGTGTACTGGTAAAAATTTCTCATTGAGATTGAGCACTCCCAAGAAAACATTCAGTTTGGCACTTTGGCGCATTGCCCACAAAATAATAAAGGTCCATAAACCAATTAAATTAGTTCCGCCCCATGTCACCAGGGCAACAGCAGCGCCCAAAACAAGTAAGGCTAACTCATGATGGGCAATGGTCTGAAACGCATAAAAGGCTTTTCGTAAACCACGACACTCAGGAGGGCAAGCAATCCGTCTAGACCCAGTCACGTAGCCAAGTAAAAATCCAATTTCTTGCCAGGCCCATACAAGGAGTGCACAGGTAAAGCCGCAATAGGCGCCGGCGACTGTATTTAAATTGGCACTAGTCTTTAACCCGACCAAAGCAAACAAAAGAACAATACCGCTCATCCAAAAGGTAGTTTGATGAGTAGATCGTGGCCGTTGATTAAGGAGCAAAATGATGCCCGTCCCAAACCACCATGCAAAGATGGTGTAGAGCAAGGGAAAGGCAAAAGTGCTCATGCTCATTGTCTATTACCAGCTTGGCGCCAAACGAACATTGCGGGGAAGCTCGTGGTTACGTACTGGCAAGAAAAATGCTCGGGCAAAGACTAGGCCAACGCGAATACCCATAATCGGGACCATCATTTTGGCAGCAAGACCACCCTTCGCTTTATACACATCCATTTTTTGGAACAAGGCAAGCATCTGGTTCATGCATTCATAAAATCTTGGGTCGTCTAAATTAAGCGTAATCGGAAACACTTGCTTAGTAATTTCATTGGTAATGTGCAAGACCTTCTTGTCATAATCAGTAGGAGAGATCTGCATTGCTTTATAAAGTTGTGGACGGGAATGATCTCTGACGTACATGGTGCTGTATACCGCTAAGCAGAAAAACCGGATCCAGTATTTGTTGAGCCCCGTAAGAAGATTGGGATTGGCGCGCATGATTAATGCAAATGCCTCGCCGTGGCGAAACTCGTCGTTACACCATCTTTCGAACCAGAGAAATATTGGATGAAAACGTAACTCCGGTTTTTTCTCAAGCTCACGGAAAATGGTGATGTAACGAGCATAACCAATCTTTTCAGATAAATACGTGGCGTAATAAATGAACTTTGGCTTAAAGTAGGTGTATTTTTTTGCTTTTGCTAAAAATCCCAAATCAATCCCAATATCAAAGTCTTTCAGCCACTGGTTAATGAAGCCGGCATGCCGTGACTCATCTCGCGCCATATAGCCATAAAGCAATTTCATGTCTTCATTCTTAACCTTACGCTTAATCTCGGCATACAAAATACAGCCTGAGAACTCAGAGGTAATTGAGCTAATTAAGAAATCAACAAACTCATCATAGAGTTCAGGGTCAATATTGGAATAGTTTTTATCCATATTGGCTGGACGTTGAAAGTGATCAGAATTAATATCTGCAGCAAACTCGGCCATCAATACATTCCATTCCGAACGAAGCGCATCAATATTTGTTTTATCAACTTCCTCAAAATTGGTCGTATAAAAACGAGGGCTCAGAACAGCGTCTTGCAAAGCCATTTTGGTGGACTGATTGACCTTGGCAGCTGCTGGTATCTGATCACGTAATAGACTTTCTGCGGATTCCATACTCTTCTCCAATAATTAACGGTGTTGTGTTTGTTGGCCATCTACACTTAGTAGACGGGCAAAGTGTTTTGCATTAATCGCTCCAAAAGACTCTAGGTCAATCGTGCGCCCCGTACTGGGGTCCATTAATGTCAGACGACCATCTTGACGGGCAATTAATTCAAATGGGGGTTTACTATCAATATCACGACGCTTGCGCTCTTGCGCCAAGGTTCTTAAAGCGCCTCGTACAAATCCGGCCTCGCCAATGATTGAATCAATTTGCTTACCAGTTTGGTAGTCAAAAACGGCAATAGAGCCATCTGGTCGATCCTCAAAGCGCAACTGCTTTACGTGTTTTGCTGGTGCATCTGGATAACGTGCGCTGACTTGAGATTGTGTAATAACCCAAACTGTAAACAATGTTGTTGCTGCAATACCTAGCATTGTTAATAGCGTGCTACGAGAGAATCCAAAAAGAGTGATCTTCATACGCTAGATTGACTCACCTTTGCCATTGCGATGCCTTGCCCATAGGAGTGAGTTCCGGATTCATTCTGAATAGAACGCTTATCCAAAGAGTGGAGGTCCACTTGATTTATTTTGGACCAAGCATCTGCAAACAGACTAGCAACATGCTTACCATCCGCTACGCACCGAATCATGGGCTCAGGATGCGCTAATTTCCAGGCGCGCGCATGAGGCCATAAATGAAGATACGGAATCTTATCCTCAGGATTTAAGCGAATCGGAATATCGGCACTCCCATCCTTATAAATATGAACACCAGCCTGAGCCAAACGCTTGAGAGGTAAATTAAAAGTGATGGTTAGTACGATGCCAATCCGCATCACCAGACGGCGATTCGTCAAGGTGTACATGGTTGTATTGACTGACCAATATGCCAACAAGCCAATTAAGACCAATGCAGCAATAGAGAGACCTAAAGCCCAAATAAAACCTGGCCATTCCTGACTCCAACCACCCACAGACTGACTAACAGCGAATCCCTTGAGCAAAACCATTACACCAAAATACATGGCAAACCAATGTATATGAAAGGCATGCATTGCAAAGGCTTTGAGATCGGGGCTTCCCTGCCAAATGATCTGCTCATTACTTGGCAATGGCTCTGGTAAGCCAGGTTGAGCCTCGAACTCGTGCTCTGGTGCTTGATAAAGAGTGCTCATGATCATTAAACCAATGGCTCACTTCTTTCTGGTGTGGCATATAAGGTACCCGCCCCGAAGTAGGCCATGATCTTTTCCTCTTCGAGCAAGGTAATCTGTTCAGAACTCTTCGTTGCAGGAACACTTGCAAAGTGTCTACCCAAAACCGCTTGAACCGAAACTTGATTACGTGCAACTCGGGCAAAGTTCATAGGTAAGAGAACGCGTCTGCCGCCGGCTTCTGGAGTGGTCTCAATTTCGAGATACCGAATCATCATCTCGGCACGATCTACCCAGATCTCTTTAATGGTTCCACCACGCACACCATCGGCGCCAACTACATTTAAGCCACGTGGATCAATATCTTGACGAGCGATACTGAATCCGCCCAAAATGCGCATGGGCACTATCCGAGGATCCCCCTCTGAGGTATGGTCAGGGACATCAGCACGATTAGCATATGCACCAGGGCCAATTCCATCGAGCATAGGGTTACCTGTTGGCTCGATAGGTGATCCATTCAATCGATTTGCCGGTCTTGCGGCAAGACGCTCAAGCGGCTCATCCCGCGGCACAGAGACGTCACCACCAAATTGGGTCTTAAAGGTTTTAGGCTTTGGCATTGCAGCAATGCCTTCGGCACGACGCACCTTACCTGCTTGATCGTATTCGAGAGGAAAGCCCTCGCGCTTACTCTCAATGGTGAGGTAATAAATTAGGATGGCAAAAAAGACCCAAAACACGTACAAGGCCAATTGTGCAACATCGACATATTGTGTAATTGCTCCAGTTCCCATGATGAACTCCCCTTTTAAATAATGAATTAGCTTGGAAACTCAGCTAATCCAAACTTCGAATCCGAATGCATTGGCATCGATCGCTTCATCACGACCAATGGACCAACCGCTACTAATGTTGCAAACAACAAAAACAACTCAATGTGATACACAAAGCTATAACCGGTTCCAGGTGAGACCAAGACAGAACCAAGGTTTCCAGATACAGCCAAACTTGAAACTAAATCCCGAATCACACCCCCAAGCCCGATCGCTAAACCAGCCGCAGAAGCGCTCACAGCGCCCCACGCCCCAATGACTAAACCGTTCATGCCTAAGGAATCAAAGCTCATGGCAGTTGCGAGAGTGCTCACGGCAAATAACCCGCCGCCAAATCCAATTAAGAAAGCTCCAATCCTGAATAAGGTAGGAGATAGCAGTGGCTCAGAAAAAATAACGCAGGTAAAGGCAAAAATACCGCACAAGGCACCTGCTGCGGCTAAGCGATGTGAGTCAATTGATCGGTTTAATACTTTTGCAGCCAGCATAAATGCCAACAGGGCTCCTAAGGCAGTAAGGCTAGTTAGCAAGGTAGTAGCGCTAACAGATAAACCCAATACCTCTGCACCGTAAGGCTCCAGAATGATGTCTTGCATACTAAATGCGGCAGTACCCATGCCAAGAGCGACTAGAAACCGAATCACCTTATCTTGCTTAGCAAATTGTTTCCAGGAGTCCTGAAAAAGAATAATCGGCTCCATCGCTAATTGCTCTCTGGTCTTAGGCTGACGCGCTTCTTGTTTCCATAAGGCAAGAAGATTTAACACCATGGTTAAGGCTGCTGCGCCCTGCACCGCTTGTATGAGTCGCACCGGAGAAAAATCTGCCAAGAGCAATCCGAACAATAAGCTACTAAAGACCATGCCCAGCAGGAACATGACGTACATCAAAGCCACAACACGCGGACGCGATTCAGCACTTGCTAAATCAGAAGCAAGCGCCAAACCAGCTGTTTGGGTCACTTGCATACCAGCGCCTACAAGTAAAAATGCGAGAGCAGCGGCAAGATGGCTAAACCATGCGGGCCAATTTGAATCTCCTGCAAGCAATATTAAGGAGAATGGCATGATGGCGAGGCCGCCAAACTGAAGCCAACTTCCCAACCAAATATATGGAACTCGTTTCCATCCCAAAAAGGAACGATGGCGATCACTTTTAAAGCCAACTAAAGCTCTAAAAGGTGCAAATACTAAAGGTAGCGCAACCATCAGTGCGACAAGACTAGCTGCTACACCCATTTCCACAATCATGACGCGATTCAGAGTACCAATTAACATGACTGTTGCCATGCCAACCGAGACTTGAAATAAGGCTAAACGCAACCATTTGCTTAATGGCAAATCTTTTGTCGCTACATCCGAAAATGGCATGAAGCGTGGCGAGACACGTCGCCATGCTTGAAAGAGATCGATGCTTAAGGATTTCATGATTTGCGAAGAGCCATCGCCTGAGAAATATAAAAACCGCGGGCAATCTTTTGCGTACTTGCGATTTGCCAAGACTCTAAGAGTGGCTCTTGGGTAATTAAGTTGGCTAAAGTTTGCTCTGCTACGGGTTCAATAAATGGTGCGCGATCACCCCTTGGAAATAATCGTCCCACAGCAATCATGGTCGATAAAAAGGGATTCTTGGGTGCGAATGTAAATGCGATGGTATTTCGAGTACGCTCTGCGAGTCCAGCCAATGCTTTAGCAATATCATGGCGGTGATAATGAATCATTGAATCCATGCACACCACATGATCAAATTGACCCAAACTGGGATCCAACATATCGCCCGCAAAGAAGTCGATTGAGCCATTAGGCAAATCACTAGGTAAACGCTCTCGGGCTAACTCAATTAAGGTTGGAGAAATATCGGTTGCCATCACCCGAGCGCCCCGCTTTGCTAATTCCACAGCAAGGGCCCCTGTTCCACAACCAGCATCCAAGACACGTTGTCCACTAAGATCGCTTGGTAAGTAAGCAAGTAATACATTGCGCATTTCATCGCGCCCAGCACGAACGGTCTTGCGAATACCGCTCACTGGTGCAGTCGATGTCAACTTTGCCCAGGCATCAAAGGCAGTGCGATCAAAATACTGCTCTAACTGACCGCGCTTTTCGAGATATGAATGATGTTGCATATTCATCGCCTTATGGATTAATCAAAGCCCAAAAGATCAAAAATATCCCGATCCTTCATCGGAATCGCTGGTAATGGATCAGAGCCCGCCCATAGAGAAGCTGCTAAGCGCAAATACTCTTGTTGCACTTTATCTAGTTCGGGCGATTGTTCCATCTCAAACAGGGTCGACTTCTTAAGACGGCTGCGACGAATGACATCTAGATCTGGAAAATGAGCCATTGTTTTAAGACCAACCTTCTCATTGAACTTATCAATTTGATCGGTTGCCGCACTGCGATTTGCGATAACGCCGCCTAAACGAACGTTATAGTTCTTTGCTTTAGCACCAATAGCTTGCACAATCCGATTCATCGCAAAGATAGAGTCAAAATCATTTGCGGTAACAATTAAGGCGCGGTCGGCATGCTGTAATGGTGCTGCAAAGCCACCGCACACCACATCGCCCAAGACATCAAAAATCACTACATCGGTATCGTCTAACAGGTGATGCTCTTTTAAGAGCTTGACTGTTTGTCCCACCACATAACCGCCACAACCTGTCCCCGCAGGTGGGCCGCCCGCCTCTACACACATCACTCCGTTGTAGCCCTCGTAGACAAAATCTTCAACCCGTAACTCTTCCGAATGAAAATCAACCTTTTCCAAAACGTCAATCACTGTGGGCATTAATTTCTTGGTCAGGGTAAATGTCGAGTCATGCTTAGGATCGCAGCCAATCTGAATGACGCGCTTCCCTAGCTTGGAAAAGGCAACCGATAAATTAGATGAGGTTGTGCTTTTACCAATCCCCCCTTTACCGTAGACGGCAAATACTTTTGCTTTGCCAATTTTTAAATTTGGGTCAAGCTGAACTTGTACGCTGCCCTCACCATCAGGTCGTCGTGACTTCATATCACTTACTGGAATATTGACTACGTTCATTGAGGGGCTCCAAAGAGATTAATAATGGTTAAACAATCAGCGCCCAAAATGGGCCTTAGCGTCATACAGTGTTTCTACTGAAATTGCTGGTAGGCCACGCTCACTTGCAAAGCGTTCGGTATTACGTCTGGCTTTACCTCGAACAAAAAATGGGATCTTGTTCAGTTCTTTCTGAGCCTCTGGCTCCCAAATACTCTCACCTGCTGGAGCTCCATTTGCTACAGCAGCATTCATTACAGCTACGGGCTCTTCTGCCTTGATAGTCTCGTTAGCGGAGGTCTTGGTATGCCCATGACCCAAGTGAGATGGTGCAGCGCCGTCATGGAATTCAAAATCCTCTCTGAACATGCCAATGAGGTGCTCTTCTAAGCCCATCATTAATGGGTGCACCCAGGTATCAAAGAGAACATTTGCTCCCTCAAAACCCATTTGGGGTGAATACCGTGCTGGGAAATCCTGTACATGAATTGGCGCTGATATCACCGCACACGGTACCTTTAGACGTTTTGCGATATGCCGCTCCATTTGTGTGCCCAGAATTAATTCAGGTTGGAGTTCTGTAATCTTTTGCTCTACCTCTAAGTAATCATCCGTAATCAATGCTTCTATTCCATATTGAGAGGCCGCTTCTCGGACTTCGCGGGCCAACTCTCGGCTATACGTTCCAAGACCAACCACCTGAAAGCCCATCTCTTCTGAAGCAACTTTCGCTGCAGCGATTGCATGGGTTGCATCACCAAAAATAAAGACGCGTTTATTGGTTAGGTAGGTCGAGTCAACTGATAGCGCATACCAGCGGGCCCGTGAACGGCGTGTTAATTCTTCGAGGTCACAATGAATTTCGGCTATAGCGCATACCTCTTGAATAAATGCTTGTGTTGCCTTGAATCCAATTGGGATAGTCTTTGTGCTTGGCTGACCAAAGCTTTTGTTCATCCATTGCGCTGCACTATTAGCAACCTCAGGGTACAGAACCACGTTGAAATCCGCTTCATGTAAGCGAGCAATGTCTTCAGGTTTTGCTCCCAAAGGGGCCACTACATTTACGCGTACACCGATCTGACGTAATAAAGCCCGAATCTCAGCCACATCATCACGGTGCCTAAAACCCAATGCAGTTGGTCCTAATATATTGCAGCTAGGCGGGATACCAGCGGGGCGATGGGCTCTTTTCTCTCCCGGTGGCAATACATACTCTTTTCCAAGTAAGCGCACCATTTGATAAAAGGTTTCAGCGGCACCCCAATTTTCCTTCTTTTGATACGCCGGTAATTCAAGCGGCAATACCGGAACTGGTAAATTCAAAGCGGCCGCAAGACCTCCTGGATCATCTTGTATTAACTCAGCCGTACATGAAGCTCCCACCATCAACAAATTTGGTTTGAAACGTGCATATGCAGAACGGGCTGCATCTTTAAACAGCTCTGCCGTATCACTACCTAAATCACGTGCCTGAAAAGTTGTATAAGTCACTGGTGGACGCTTGTTCATCCGCTCAATCATGGTGAACAGTAAATCAGCATAGGTATCGCCCTGCGGAGCATGTAAGACATAGTGCACATCTTCCATCGCTGTGGCAATTCTCATTGCGCCGATGTGGGGAGGTCCTTCATACGTCCATAGAGTTAATTTCATTGCTGTTCTCCTAGGCTGCCAACTTAGTTTTACGCACTAAAGGACGCGCAAAGAGTTCGGCTAGATCAGCGGCCTGATCAAAACCTTGGATGGGTGTAAAGACCAACTCAATCGACCACTTTGTGGTCATTCCCTCTGCCTCTAAAGGATTAGCTAAGCCTAAACCGCAAACCACCATATCCGGCATAGCAGCGCGGCAACGATCAAGCTGCTTCTCTACGTCCTGGCCCTCTGATAAGACAACGTCTTTTGGTAAGAGCACAATTTCCTCAGCAAGATGCTGACGATGGATATAAGGCATTCCCACTTCTGTTAACTGCATTCCAAGCTCACGGTGTAAGAAGCGTGCCAACGGAATTTCTAATTGAGAATCGGGGAAAAAGAAGATCGAGCGTCCATTGAGTATCTTGCGTTGACGCTCTAAAGCAATCATCGCGCGCTCCCGTTTTGGCGCAACTACTTTCTCAAAGCGCTCTGGGTCCACATTGAACGTATTTGCTGCGGCGGCTAACCATGCTTCTGTGCCTTCAACACCCAATGGGAATGGTGCTGGAATCCGCAAAGCGCCTAACTCCTCAAGCACACGTGCGGTATCCGTCAAAAAGGGTTGAACCAACAGATAACGCGTATTAGGTCCTACCTTGGGCAGATCGCCCGAGCGCCGTGGTGGAAAGAAAGCATAAGACGAAAGGCCTAACTCTGTAAACATTCTGGAGAACTGATCTTCTACAACATCGGCCAAACAACCAACCACTAGAAGATCTACGTCCTGTTGGGCAGCGCGCTCAGCGCTAACTTGTGGAATCTCTTTAGCAAGTGCAGCCAGACAAGCATCCTCGCCTTGCGTAAAGGTTGTTTCAATTCCGCTGCCTGAGTAATTAAGAATACGAACACGTGGGGTATACGTTTTACTAAGTCTTTCGGCTGCACGTGATAGATCTAATTTAATCACTTCCGATGGGCATGAGCCCACCAAAAATAACATCTTGATGTCTGGTCGACGGGTAAGAAGTTGATTGACAACCCGATCAAGCTCTTCATTGGCATCGGCCAGTCCTGCTAAATCATGATCATCAATAATGGCTGTTGCAAAGCGCGGTTCTGCAAAAATCATCACTCCTGCGGCAGATTGCACGAGGTGAGCACAGGTTCGCGAACCAACAACTAAGAAAAATGCATCCTGAATTTTCCGATGAAGCCAAATAATGCCGGTTAGACCACAAAAGACTTCCCGCTGTCCTCTCTCTTTCAGAATATTTAATGGTGCAACAGAGTCGCATCCTGCCTGAGCAGGTTGCAATGGAATAATTCGATTCATGCTGTCACCCCACCTGGAGATTGTTTTGGCTCTTGAAGTCGAGCTTGACGCAGCTTCCATAAGAACTGCGCGGCATTAATCACGTAGGCCAAATAAGCTGCTAAGGCTAAGGCCATCAGTTGGCGTATTTCTAGAAAACCAAAACCGAGAGCAAACAAATATGCGGTATGCAAGAATAAAACCAGCATACTAAACACGTCCTCCCAATAGAAAGCGGGGGCAAAAAGATAACGACCAAACACTTCTTTTTCCCAAATGCTTCCCGTAATCATGATGGCGTACAAAAAGAAAGTCTTAATCACAACGGAGGCATTTGCCGCAAACTCACCCTCACCCGTGAATAGAAATCGCAGTACGAGATAAAGACTGATTAAAAACACCAGAAATTGCACAGGCGCTAGGATGCCTTGAACCAATGTCCACTTCGAGCGGTCTCTGCGAAGTCGCTCTTCTGGGGTATAAAGGGATTGTGATTGACTTGCCATGTGCTCTTAATTCCTTATGCAGCCGGCTCCTATCTAAATATGTAAACCTAAGTTTACGCTTTTTTGTGTTTTGAAATCTAGGAATAAACCCTTAAAAGTGTCAAATTATTTTGACAGTTAGGCCAACTAGGGGTTAACCTTATAAATATCGAAGAAAAAGGCAATTTGGGGCCGCCTTTTTGAGCTATTCAGGGCCTATAACCCGTGCTTTTGGGGTAATTTTAGGTCTTGGATGTAATAAATGTTGCATTGCAACATGAATTAACTGTACGGGGACATATAAAAGTGGATCATTTAAATCTACACACAGAAAAACGTAATTCAACTAACACAAAGGAAAGTAGAGGATGGCTAAAAAAGTTCCGCTTAAGTGCTCTACTGCCGAGTTTGGAGCCCGAATCCCCGAGAGGGCCCACCCCTCATGAGCTTGCTCATCTACTAAATAAAACGATCGAGGCTCAAATCATCCCCCGACTATTAATCCAACACAGCAACGCAAATCAAGCGCTTGCCTCCCATGCCGATGAGCCTATCTCCGCAGACGAGGTGAAATATTTTGCTGAGCTATTGATTAATAGCTCTAACGATATTTGTATGGGCTATATCAAGTCCCTAAGTCTTGAGGGTCGATCACTCAATGAAATCTACCTAAATCTCATTGCACCTGCCGCCAGAAGAATGCAATGCTATTGGGAACTCGATGAACATAGCTTTACAACAGTTACTCTTGCATTGGGACGGATTCAGCAGATCATGCAAGAACTAAGCCCTGATTTTCGGAATGAGCAACATCATCATCGTAGTTCTTCTGGTAAGGCTTTACTCTTTGCAATGCCCCAATCACAACATACGATGGGTGTTTTTATGTTAAGTGAGTTCTTTACGCAGGCCGGCTGGGATGTTTGCTCAACCCCAAGTCCCAGCGAAGAACAGGTTCTGGAATTGTGTTCTAAAGAATTTTTTGATGTAGTTGGTATTTCAATTTCGTATGAGCTTCAATGGGAGAAATTACAGGCACTCATTCCAAAGATAAAGCGAGTCTCTCTCAATTCACAAATTGGGATTATGGCGGGAGGCGCATTGTTTAATACAAAACCTGAGCTAATGGATTCATGTGTTGCCGATATCTGCACCTTAAGTGCTGCAGACGCAGTAATAGCCGCAGAAAATATCTTAAAATCACGCGTTTAATAAATTCGATACACGAGTAAACAGTGAACAATATAACCAGCCCAGCTCATGTCCTAGGGCAACTCAATCCCGATGAGGTTGCTCATATTGTTCAGGCCTCTGCTGATATATCTTTAACATTAAATCGAGATGGGGTTATTCAGAGTATTGCGTTTGGCAACCCTGATCTACGAAGTCCTAATTTAGAAGGCTGGGTAGGTAAAAATTGGTTGGATGTTGTTACCAGTGAAAGTCGGCCAAAAATACAAGCTCTCCTCCAAGATGCGAATGAGACGAGCCTGTCTCGTTTTCGACAAATTAATGTGCCATCACCGGGCTCGGCCGATTTACCATTACTGTGCGCAACCTTAAAGATTGGTAGCACTGGGCAGATCATTGCGCTTGCACGCGATCTCCGTGAGATTTCTTTACTACAACAGCGCTTGGTTGATGCCCAACAGGCTATCGAACGCGACTACACTCGCTTGCGCCAACTGGAGACACGCTATCGCGTTCTCTTTGAAATGGCATCGGAGGCAGTGATTGTTTTGGATGCTAATACCTTCAAAATAATAGAGGCAAATCCACGTGCTGCTGATTTGCTCGGTGACTCGGTAAAAAAATTAAATGGTCGCTTGTTGATGGACTACCTGACCAAAGGTGATCGGATTCAAGTTCAGTCCTTACTGAGTAAAGTGGCTTACACCAGTACAGTGGCTGATTTAAATACCAGCATCCAAAGTGGGCAGGAAGTGTATTTATCGGCTGCGCCATTTAGGAATGAGAACCAGTCACTCATTCTAGTTACTCTAAAACGTGCTGGCGAGTTTATTGATCGCCAGGATTCAAGTGCGCAATCACTGGTCATACAAGCTCTAGAAAACGCACCGGATGGCTTTATTGTGACTAATTCTGCAGGCAAGATCCTGACAGCAAATCAAGCATTCTTGCGCTTAATCATGTCAGATAAACTTGAGCAGATTTTGAATGAGTCCTTAGACCGCTGGCTAGAGCGCTCTAGCGTTGATTTACGCGTTATGCTCTCGAATCTCCAAGAAAAGGGGGCTATCAAACTATTTGCGACCTCCATTCGAGACTCGTTTGGCACACTACATCCCGTTGAGATTTCTGCTGTATCGGTTCCTTACCCACACGCTTGCCTTGGATTTACAATTCGCGAGGTTGGTTCACGCATTCGCTCAAAGATTCAACCCGAGGAGTCGATCACACGCTCTAGTGAAGAACTAACCCAACTCGTGGGTCGCCTCCCCCTGAAAGAAATTATTAACGAGACCACTGACTTAATCGAGCAACTTTGTATTAAGGCTGCTTTGGATCTCACTCGAGGTAATCGGGTATCCGCATCAGAGATGCTTGGCTTATCTCGGCAAAGTCTATATATTAAATTGCGTAAATATAATCTGAGCGATCAAAGCAAAGATAGCGACATCGAGGAATAAGATGTCAAATCAGGTGGCGGTCATGGCCTTGGTCAACATCAAACCGCAAGCTAAGTATTCTGGTATTACCCGCCTCATGTTTAATCGATTCAGTTCCTATCGGCCCTCTGGTCTTCTCTTGCAAAAACATATGGGGTCTGGCAAAAATGCTGGCTTCTCGGTAAATCCTAGTGGGACGCATCAAGGCTTATTTTGTTTATTTGATGACCTTGCCAATGCTGCACAATTCCTGAAAGACTCTCCTCTGCTCGCTTGGTACCGTGATCATGCTCAAGAACTATTTTTAGTAAAACTAAGAGCCTATTCCGTTAAAGGAAAATGGTCTGGTCACCAATTAACTGAATCACTCAGCGCTCCTCCATCAGGTCCAATCGCGTCGCTCACACGCGCATCGATTAAACCCCTCAATGCAATTTCCTTCTGGTCCAAAGCTCCACCCGCCGAAATTGATTTACAGGCAACGCCGGGATGTTTAATCTCCGCTGGAGTTGGTGAAGCGCCTATTCTGCGACAAGCCACCTTCACCATTTGGGAATCACAAGCAGCTATGGATTCCTATGCGCGCTCTGGTGCACATTTAGCCGCTATCAAAGCCGCAATGCAGGGTAATTATTTTTCAGAATCAATGTTTGTTCGTTTTCAACCCTTTGATGCAGAGGGCACCTGGAAGGGAAAACAGCTTGATTAAAACTGCTAAGCAGAAACCAATTGTTGTTATTGGTGGTGGAATTGGTGGTTTAGTGAGCGCATTGGATTTAGCAAGCGCAGGCCTTGAGGTCATCGTGGTAGAAAAAGAGCAAAACCTTGGTGGCAAGATTCGGCAGATTGATTGTGGCGGCAAAGGTGTTGATTCAGGTCCTACCGTATTTACCATGCGCTGGGTATTCGATGGCATCTTTCAAAATGCAGGTTGTCAACTAGAAGACGTTTTGCAGATTAAACAGCTCAAGATCCTAGCTAGGCACGCTTGGGGTCCAACAGAACGCTTAGATCTGTATGCAAATCGTGAGCAATCGGCACAGGCAATTCGTGATTTTGCAGGCGTTGATGAAGCAAATCGTTTTATGGATTTTTGTCAGCAGGCTAGCAAACTATATCGCGCCCTTGAAAAGCCTTATATGCTTTCTGCCCGACCTTCCATGATGGGTATGATGAGCGATCTTGGCCCCATCGGATCAAAAACCCTCTATGAAATTGGTCTCTTTAATGATCTTTGGAAAAGTCTATCCCGCTACTTTAAAGACCCTCGCATCCATCAACTCTTTAGTCGCTATGCCACGTATTGCGGGTCCTCTCCCTCACAAGCACCCGCCACTCTGATGCTCATCGCCGAGGTAGAAATGCAAGGGGTTTGGGCAGTACAAGGTGGAATGATTGCCATTACCGAAGCGATCACAAAACTAGCCAAGGCCAAGGGGGTTCAGTTCATGACTGGCATGAACTGTGAAGAGATCATGCAAAGCTCAGGCAAAGTATCGGGTGTCCGCTTGAGTAATGGTGAAATTATCGTAACGGATAACATTATCTTTAACGGTGACGCAATGGCCTTGCAAACAGGTCTTTTAGGTCAAGCTAATCAATCCGCCTCACCAGTGAATCAATCAACCCGCTCGCTTTCTGCGCTTACTTGGTCAATGCTAGCAAAGCCTAAAGGATTTCCACTGGTACGCCACAATGTCTTCTTTAATAGTGACTACGCATCTGAGTTCACTGATATTTTTTACCGCAAGCGTCTGCCGCAAAACCCCACGGTATATGTCTGCGCACAAGATCAAACCGATACCCATCTCCCCCACTCAGATGGAGAACGTATTTTATGTTTAGTAAACGCCCCTGCAAGCGGTGACCGCGATCAACCCACTCTTAGCGAGATTGAATCATGTCAAGAAAAAGCCTTTTCCCTTCTGCATCGTTGTGGTCTAGATCTCTCTTTGGAGGAGGCGATCGTGACGCGCACTACGCCACAGGATTTTCATCGCCTCTTTCCTGCAACCGGAGGGGCACTTTATGGCCAAGCCAACCACGGTTGGATGGATACCTTTCGACGACCAGCAGCGCAAACCACCATTCCGGGTCTTTACCTAGCGGGGGGCAGCGCACATCCGGGAGCGGGAGTGCCGATGGCGGCACTCTCGGGTCGTATGGCGGCCGCAACTCTGATGGCTCACCTCGGTTTGATCAAGCGGTCCGGCCGGGTGCTTATCTCTGGTGGTATGTCGATGCATTAAGCGATGATGGCCAGCATGGTCTGGTGATGATTGCATTTGTTGGCAGCGTGTTCTCCCCTTACTATGCTTGGGCGCACCGTCGCTCTGGTGCAGCTAATCCAGAAAATCATTGTGCTATCAATCTAGCTATTTATAGTCCTGGTAATAAACGCTGGACCATGACCGAGCGGAGTGCAGCGAGTATCTCTCGCAATCAAACTGATTTTGTCATTGGCCCGAGTAGTCTTCGCTGGCATGGCGATCATTTACGTGTTGATATTTACGAACGTGCCGTTCCTTTTGGACAACGTGTTGCAGGTCACTTTAAATTATTTCCACGGCAATTATTTAATTTCTCAACCAGCTTAGATGATCAGGGTAAACACCGCTGGGGCCCACTTGCACCCTCTGCCCGTATTGAGGTTGAACTCGACTCACCTAAACTGAAGTGGCAAGGGAACGCCTATTTTGATTCCAATGAGGGAGATGAGCCAATTGCTATTCCATTTAAAGATTGGGATTGGTCAAGAGCAGAGCTGAGTGGCGAGCGTACAGCAGTGATCTATGATGTGCGGCAAAAGAATGGCATTGAAAAACTTTTAGGATTGGTATTTCATCGCGATGGTCGAATTGAACATTTTGATCCCCCACCAAGGCAAGCCTTACCCAAGACGGCCTGGCGAATTCAGCGGCAAATGCGTAATCCCAGCCAGTCTCCATTAGATATTCTAGAAACACTAGAAGATACGCCCTTTTATGCACGCTCAGTACTCAGTAGTGAGCTTTTAGGGGAGCGTGTGACATCTTTTCATGAAACCTTAGATGTACCCAGATTATCTTCGTGGGCGGTGCAATTTATGCTGCCGTGGCGGATGCCAAGGGTGAAATAAATTAACTTATTTGACTAATCTCTAAAAGCCATGCATGAATATGTTCTATATCCATTTGGTTTTGTTTAAACAGATCCATGATTTTGGTATAGATTCTATTTGAATCTACATTTAGCTGATAACCATTCATTCTTAAAAATACGTCCATAGCGGCAAAAGCAACCCTCTTATTTCCATCAATAAATGGGTGATTAATAATCAAACTCTCAAATAATGCCGCTCCTTGTAAAAGCGTATCTGCATAATAGCCAGACTGTGGACGAAAAACGGCTGCCTCCAAAAGATTAGCGTCACGAAGGCCTAGCGCGCCGCCATAACGCTCAATCAGGACGTGATGCATCACTTCGACATCGTGTGTCGTTAAATAACTAGACATTGACTGAAAAAATTACTTTGCTAACTTTTGATAAAGCGCATCAAATTGATTTAAGCTCTGGGCAAAATGATTCATGGCATTGCCTTTGGACTTTAGAACGCCCTTCTTAACGAGATAATCGCTGAGAGCCTCATCCAAAATAGAATGCATTTTTCTACCCTCACGCTGTGCAAGCTCCTTCATGGCATTGAGGATTTCAGGGCTGGCCTGAGACGAGAATTTACTAAGTTGCTGATTGGGCATTATCTACACTTTCAAGAATTATCTTGATTATTCAAGAAATTTCATGAAATGTCAAGCCCTTTTCAGCCAAGGCCTCAAGCCCGAAACCGGTCCTCAACACTGAGTTCCGCTTCGCGCTTTCGCTCCTCAACACGCTCCAGCAGATCGACTACCCACGTAAGTCGCTCATAAATAGTTCCACCGTAGTGACGAATGTGCGGTGTTTTGCTGACTGCATCAATCAAAAACTGAATCGAGCGATGGGCCTCTTTTGCCAAGCGGCGATTCGAGAACTTAGCAATGATCGCCGAGGCTGCGTGTGTCAGCAGAACTAATTTACGCTGCTTCGAGACCACAGCGCGTACCGATACAGAATCAAGATTTAAGCGTTCTAGCTCACGGCCGATCTCGGCGTAAATCAAACGGGCTGCCTGTATCGCGGGTCGACAGTCCCACGGTAACTCACTAATGCCAATCTCAGCCTGTTTATAAAGTAGATCTGCTTCTTTTAATAATCGCGCCACTACTCTGGAAAGGGCTTCATTAAATTGAGGGTTTTGTAACCACTCTTCTTTGTTAATACCTTCTTCTCTTAGCCATTGCAAGGGAAGATAGACACGGCCATTTAAAGCATCTTCACCCACGTCTCGCGCAATATTCGTTAATTGCATTGCTAAACCAAGATCGCACGCTCGCGCTAAAGTCTCTGGCTCGCGTTTACCCATAATCAAACACATCATGGCACCAACAGTACCCGCAACGCGTGCGCAGTAATCTAAAAGATCATCAAAGGTCTCATAAGTCCGGTATTGCGTATCCCACTCATAACCCTCAATTAAGGCAAGAGGAAGTTCTTTCGGAATATCAAATGCTCTAACCACTTCGGAGAGTGCTCGATCTGCAGGAACATCACCGGGGTCTCCTGCATAAATCGCATCAAGCCGCTCTCGCAGGGTATGGATAGATTCCGCAGTGGCATCGGTCGCATCGGCAATGTCATCGGTAATTCGGCAAAAGGCATATAAAGCAGTAGCAGGATCGCGCACGCGACTTGGTAGGACACGCGAGGCAGCAAAGAACGATTTTGAGCCATCCCGCATGGTCTCCACGCACTGATTCAAATCATCATCAAAACGGTTAGAGCTACGATTCATTTGGCATATCCTGTCGCAACGTTGATTGGGTGTGGCACGACAGACATCAAAGCCTTAGCAGACGACAACACGCCTGGTATCCCTGCCCCAGGATGTGTGCCCGCACCGACCATGTATAAACCCTTTACATCCTCACTGCGGTTATGAGGCCTAAACCAAGCACTTTGGAGAAGCAATGGCTCAAAACCGAAGGCTGCGCCTTTTACAGATAACAGTCGATCCTGAAAATCTTGCGGGGTCATTAAGAACGAGGTGGTCACATGATCCTGAAAGCCTGGAAGAACGGATTGATCCAAATACTGTGAGATTGCTTGTCGATAAGGCTCGGCCTGTTCTTGCCAGTTTGTACCACTATCTAAATTAGGAACAGGTGAGAGCACATAGAAAGTGTCATGACCTGCTGGAGCCAAACTCGGATCCGTTGCCGTGGGACGATGTAAATATAGACTAAAGTCTTCGGCCAAAACCTTACGTTTAAAGATGTCGGTTAATAACTCCCGATAACGCTTACCCAACAAAATCATATGATGAGGTACATCCTGATATTGACGATTAGTACCAAAGTACCAAACAAATAAGCTCATCGAGTATTTACTACGTTCTACTTTTTTATCGGTCCAAACTCGACGGTGTTGCGGCTCAATTAGTTTCTGGTAGGTCCATGCAGCATCGGCATTCGAAACTACTATATCGGCAGGCACAAAATCGCCGTCTGCTAAGCTAACCCCAACTGCTTTACCATCACGGACCTCAATTCGTTTTACTTCAGTATTACATTGCACGGTTACGCCCAAATCACCCAATAGACGGACTAAGCCTTTGATCAATGCACCGGTTCCTCCCATGGCAGAGAAGACTCCATGTTTGCGTTCTAAAGAATTAATCAGTGAATACACGGCTGTGACCGAGAATGGATTGCCGCCAATTAATAGAGGATGAAAGCTCATCACTTGACGTAATTTGTCATTCTTTAGATGACGCGCTACTAAGGTGTAAATACTTTCCCACGCTTTCATCTTAACCATGGAAGGAAGTGCTTCCGCCACGTCGCTCAAGGAATCAAACGCAACATGACTGAGCTCTTCAAAGCCCAGCTTATAGCACTTCTCAGCCTCTGCCAAAAAGCGATCGTATCCTGGTAAATCGGAAGGGCTAAACTTGGCAACCTCTTCGCGCATGCGCTGTAAATCCCCGGTGTAATCAAAGTGAGTGCCGTCGTCAAAACGAATACGGTAAAAGGGATCCATCAAGCGCAAATCAACATCGGTCTCTAGTTTTTCACCGCACAGCTCCCACAGCTCTTTTAGAAGAAATGGTGCTGTAATAATGGTTGGGCCAGCATCAAAGGTATAGCCATCGCGTTGATGTACATAAGCGCGCCCGCCAGGCTTATCCAGCTTCTCTAAAATCTTTACGCGGTAGCCTTTATGGGATAGTCGGATGGCTGCTGCTAAACCACCAAAGCCACTGCCAATCACTACCGCAATAGGCCGATCGTCGCTAGGAAAGTATGTACGTTTGAGCATGTATCTGTGTTGGAGAAAAAAATGGCGCCACGAGGACGCCATCAATTACCGGTTACATCATCTTCACTTCATCGCTACTGTTTTTTTCTCATCTGACTTTGGTGCCGCGCGCGGTGCCGGTGTGCCAGTTAAGAAAGGATAGTCTTTGAGCATCGATAC
>JACCED010823576.1_pt1 | contig 57490 bp, 48 predicted proteins | sample 7455021 | NCBI WGS metagenome assembly JACCED01 (sample SAMN15323456, study PRJNA562643) | freshwater metagenome | isolation source: river surface water | place: USA:Blue River Watershed | collected 2017-08-19 | reverse complement strand
TTTACTTCATCGCTGACATGCACGCGATCACTGTTGAACAAGATCCAAAGCAGTTAAAGGAACGTACTTTAGTTTCCTATGCACAGCTTCTGGCTCTAGGTATTGATCCAAAGAAATCAATTTTGCTTGTACAAAGCCAGGTCCCACAGCATGCGCAATTGATGTGGGTGATGTCTTGCATCACGGGAATCGGCGAAGCAAATCGCATGACTCAGTTCAAAGACAAGGCTGCCAAAGGCGGCGCATCAACTGCCAGCGTTGGATTGCTCACTTATCCAATCTTGCAGGCTGCAGATATCTTGCTCTACCAAGCAAATGCAGTTCCAGTTGGCGAAGATCAACGCCAGCACCTTGAATTAACTAGAGATTTAGCAATTCGATTTAATGGCCGTTTTGGTGATGTGTTCACAGTGCCTGAAGCTTTCATCGTTAAAGAAACTGCCAAGATTATGGATCTTCAGGATCCGACATCCAAGATGAGTAAGTCCTCGCCAACAGGCTGTGTGAATCTACTTGATCCAATCAAAACCACGGAAAAGAAGTTCAAATCTGCGGTGACTGATTCAGAAACAGAAATTAGATTCGATGCCGCCAAAAAACCTGGTGTTTCAAACCTTTTGACGATCAACAGTGCTTACTCAGGCAAATCAATTCCTGAATTAGTTAAATCTTTTGAAGGTCGCATGTACGGGGATCTTAAGAAGGAAACGGCAGAAGTTGTTATTTCTTTCATTGAGCCTTTTCAGGCAAAAGTCGAAGCCCTTTTAACCGACAAAGCAGAACTTAAGAAATTAATGCACGAAGGCGCAAGCCGTGCTGGTGAAATTGCGGCCAAGACCGTTAATGCTGCGTACGAGAAAATTGGGTTTGCTAAGTGAGCCTTAAATTAATAGCGCCACCATTAATAATTTTTATTTTTCTAGTCATTGCACAAAAACGTAACTGGATTAATTTGTTTAATAAAAATAAACCATCAATGGGTAATGTTTTGGGCGTATTTGATGAAATGTTTAATCCCAGCCGCCACCAAGCAACAATTCAAATGCAAGAGAAAAAGGAACTTAAAGTCGAAGCTGGTAACACAGATCTAAATAAGATCCATATCGAATTGAAACAAACATGAGCTGGGATGTAGTTCTTTTTGATCTAGATGGCACCCTAACTGACTCAGGTCTAGGTGTTGGTAATGGCGTTCTTTATGCAATCAAAGAGATGGGTTTTCCGGAGCCAGAACCAAGTTCATTGCGCAAATATCTTGGTCCACCGCTTTGGTCATCATTTCGTGATTACGCAGGAATGAACGAAGATGAAACAAAAATTGCAGTTGAACTTTACCGAAAGTATTACAACGAAACTGGCGCCTATGAAAATAGCGTTTACGCAGGTATTCCTGAATTACTTACCGAGTTAAATAAACAAGATAAGCGCCTCGCAGTTGCTACATCAAAAGTTGATTACGCAGCCGTGAACATCCTGCGCCACTTTAATTTGGATCACCATTTTGACGTAATTGCTGGTGGTGATGAGCATGGTGTTACTAGGGGAACTAAAGCCCTAGTGATTGCTCACGCACTCGAAGAATTAAGAATGTGTGATGGCACATCTGTTGTGATGATTGGTGACCGTGAACATGATGTTCATGGCGCTGCCGAGCATAAACTTCCAGCTATTGGTGTTACGTGGGGTTACGCCGAAGATGGCGAACTATCCCATGCTGGCGCGATTGAAGTAGTTGAATCAGTTGATCAACTAGCGCAATTACTGCTTGATTAGATCTTGCCGCGAATTAAAGCTTGTTTAACTTCGGCAATCGCATGTGTGATTTGAATACCACGCGGACATGCCTCGGTGCAGTTGAAAGTTGTGCGACAGCGCCACACACCTTCTTTACTATTTAAGATTTCTAGGCGGGCTTCTGCAGCAGCATCGCGACTATCAAAGATGAAGCGATGAGCGCCAACAATTGCCGCTGGACCAAAGTATTGATTATCTGTCCAGAAAACTGGGCAACTAGAAGTACAAGCCGCGCACAAAATACATTTTGTGCTTTCATCAAATCTGGCACGGTCTTCCTGACTTTGGAAGCGTTCACGTGTTGGTTCATGCCCTGATGGAACTAGGAATGGCATTACTTCGCGGTAGGCAGCGAAGAATGGGTCCATATCCACAATCAAATCTTTTTCAAGAGGCAGGCCTTTAATTGCCTCAACGGTGATTGGTTTAGTTGCATCAAGGTCTTTAATCAAAGTCTTGCAAGCAAGGCGGTTGCGACCATTAATGCGCATCGCATCAGATCCACAAATACCGTGGGCACAAGAGCGACGGAAACTCAATGTTCCATCTTGTTCCCATTTGATCTTATGAAGCGCATCAAGAATTCGATCAGTAGGGAAGACATCAACCTGAAAGTCTTGCCAGAATGGGTTGCTATCGACTTCAGGGTCAAAGCGACGAACGCTGACGGTTACCGTAAATGGCTTTGGCGCAGCTTCGGTTTCGTTGGTTTCTAACACAGCAGTCATTAGTACTTACGCTCCATTGGTTCGTAGCGAGTCATCGTCACTGGTTTGTAATCCAGGCGAACACCATTTTTGTCATCGGCGTAAGCCATGGTGTGTTTCATAAACTGATTGTCATCGCGAGTTTGGAAGTCTTCACGGGCGTGACCACCACGAGATTCTTTACGTGCCAGTGCGCTAACAACAAGAACTTCAGCCAATTCAAGTAGGAAGCCAAGTTCGATTGCTTCAAGTAAGTCAGTGTTGTATCGCTTACCTTTGTCGTGAATGCTCACGTTTTTGTAGCGTTCCTTAAGTGCTTTAACATCACTTAGTGCTTGGTTCAAAGTTTCATCATTACGGTAAACCTGGGCATTCATGTCCATAGTTTCTTGTAATTCCTTGCGAATAGCTGCTACACGTTCTGTGCCATCACTATCTTTTAAGCCATTAACTAACGCTTCAACCGAAGTTGCAGGGTTGTCTGGAAGGTCAACAAAGTCCGCAGTCTTGGCGTAATCGGCAGCAGCGATTCCTGCTCGACGACCAAATACGTTGATGTCTAGAAGCGAATTAGTTCCAAGTCGGTTCGCGCCGTGAACTGATACACAAGCAACTTCACCAGCTGCGTATAACCCAGGCACGATGTCAGTGTTATTTCGCAGAACTTGAGTTTCAACGTTTGTTGGAACGCCACCCATTGCATAGTGGGCAGTTGGGAACACCGGAACGCGCTCGGTGATTGGGTCAACACCAAGGTAGGTGCGAGAAAATTCAGTGATGTCTGGAAGCTTTGATTCAATCTGTTCAGCTGGAAGGTGAGTTAGATCAAGGTATACATAATCCTTGTGTGGACCAGCACCTCGTCCTTCCCGAACTTCTTGAACCATGGCTCTCGCGACCATGTCGCGCGGAGCTAAGTCTTTAATTGTTGGTGCGTAACGTTCCATGAAGCGTTCACCAGATGCATTACGTAAAATGCCACCTTCACCGCGGGCACCTTCAGTAAGAAGAACACCTAGGCCCGCAAGACCTGTTGGGTGGAATTGGTAGAACTCCATGTCTTCAAGCGGAAGACCTTTTCGCCAAACAATTCCCATGCCATCACCAGTAAGGGTGTGAGCATTTGAAGTTGTTTTGAATACTTTGCCAAAGCCACCGGTTGCCAGCACAACACTCTTGGCTTGGAATACGTGGATTTCGCCAGTTGCTAATTCATAAGCAACAACGCCAGAAGTAATCGGGTTACCTTTGTCATCATTATTTAGTAGTAGATCTAGTACGTAGAACTCATTGAAGAATTCAACATCATTCTTAATGCAGTTTTGGTACAAAGTCTGCAAAATCATGTGGCCAGTGCGGTCTGCAGCAAAACATGAACGGCGAACAGCAGCTTCACCGTGGTTACGGGTGTGACCACCAAAACGGCGTTGGTCGATTTTGCCTTCAGGCGTGCGGTTAAACGGTAGACCCATTTTTTCAAGATCGATTACTGCATCAATTGCTTCTTTACACATGATTTCAGCAGCATCTTGATCAACTAAGTAGTCGCCACCTTTGATGGTGTCAAAGGTGTGCCATTCCCAGTTATCTTCTTCAACATTTGCAAGAGCAGCACACATACCGCCTTGTGCGGCGCCCGTGTGTGAACGGGTTGGGTAAAGCTTGGTTAAAACAGCAGTCTTAGCGCGAGTACTTGATTCAAGTGCGGCACGCATGCCTGCACCACCAGCACCAACGATGACAACGTCATACTTATGCGTTTGCATTTAACTCCTTGGCCTTAGCCGATGTTTGGATCGAAGGTGAAAATAACAAGTGTTCCAAGTAACACAATGAAGACAACTGCAACATAAAGCAGTGACTTAAGTATGATTCGAGTGCGATCACGTTCTGCATAGTCATTGATAATTGTTCTCAGACCATTTCCACCGTGGATCATCGCAAGCCATAGCTGCAGTAAATCCCAGACTTGCCAAAACGGGCTAGCCCAGCGACCAGCAACAAATGCAAAGTTAATTCGCTGCACACCACCATCAAGAATGTTCATGATGAATAGGTGACCAAGAACTAGAAAAACTAGAACCACACCTGAAATTCGCATGAATAACCATGAATAAAGTTCATAGTTTGTGCGACCGCTACGTGAAGAACGCGGAGCTAATAATGCTTCTGGAGTTTTATTTGCCACGACTTAAGCTCCAAACATCGCTTCGATGGTGTGCTTTGTCATGAAATAAGTTCCAGGAATCATTACCACTAACCAAACAGCAACAATGACCCAAAGCATTTGGCGCTGGTACTTAGGACCCTTGCCCCAGAAATCAACCAAGATGATTCGAATGCCGTTGAGCGCATGAAATAACACAGCGCCAACAAGCCCAACCTCTAGCAAATTAACTAGTGGGGTTTTGTAAGTATCGATTACTCGGTCATAAGCATCCGGTGATACTCGGACTAATGCTGTATCTAATACGTGCACAAATAAAAAGAAGAAAACTGCAACACCGGTAATTCGGTGCGCTACCCAGGACCACATACCTTCGCGTCCCCGGTAGAGGGTTCCATTCGCTGACGCCACGATGCGCCCTTTCTTGGTTTCTCGGATTAAATAAAGATTAGTGCCGCCGGGGTAGTCCGGACTTCGCCAGAGGCCTTTTTGTCAGTAACCTCACATCATGGGTATTTCTGAATCAGGTTTTCCGGTAAAGCCCGTTTATGGTCCAAAGGATTTAGCCGGCTTTGAACCCGAAATTGCCCTTGGCCAGCCTGGCCAATACCCATTCACCCGCGGCGTCTATCCAACGATGTACACCGGCCGGCCTTGGACCATGCGTCAGTACGCAGGTTTTGGCGGAGCTCTTGAGTCCAACCGTCGCTATCACGATTTAATTAAAGCCGGTTCAACTGGCTTAAGTGTTGCTTTCGATTTACCAACTCAAATGGGTTATGACTCTGATCATGAATTAGCCCACGGAGAAGTTGGCAAAGTTGGCGTGGCAATAGATTCGATAGATGACATGAGAGAGCTTTTCTCAGGAATTTCATTGGATCAAATTTCAACTTCGATGACCATTAACGCACCAGCTGCAACATTGCTTTTGATGTACCAAATTATTGCCGAAGAAAATGGAATTAAAGCAGATCAATTAACTGGAACAATTCAAAACGATGTGCTCAAAGAATATATTTCACGTGGTACTTACATTTATCCACCAGCACAGTCACTTCGATTGATTGCTGACATTTTTAAATATTGCAAAGCTGAATTACCAAGATGGAACACGATATCCATTTCTGGATATCACATGAGTGAAGCTGGTGCCACACCTGCACAAGAAATTGCCTTTACATTAAGTAACGGAATCGAATATGTGAAAACAGCAGTGGCAGCCGGATTGGATGTTGATGATTTTGCTCCTCGACTTTCATTCTTCTTTGTTGCTCGCACAGTATTACTTGAAGAAGTTGCCAAATTCCGCGCTGCCAGAAGAATTTGGGCGCGCATTATGAAAGAACAATTTGGCGCAAAAGATCCAAAGAGCCAAATGCTTCGCTTCCATACACAAACCGCTGGTGTGCAATTAACCGCGCAGCAACCAGAAATTAATTTGATGCGCATAACTGTGCAAGCTCTGGCAGCAATATTTGGTGGAACCCAATCTCTTCACACAAACTCATACGATGAAGCGATTGCTCTGCCTACCGATAAAGCAGCGCGGTTAGCGGTTAGAACACAACAAGTATTGGCGCACGAAACTGATATCACCAATGTGGTCGACCCATTTGCAGGCTCCTATGCGGTCGAAGCCATGACCAATGAAATTGAAGAGCAAATTGAAAGTTTGATGGAAAAAATTGAACAACTTGGCGGCGCAGCTTCTGCAGTTGAACTTGGTTACCAAAAGAATGCCATTGAAGAATCTGCTTATGATTATGCACTTCAAGTCGAAAAGGCCGAACGAGTCATTGTCGGGGTTAATAAGTTCGAGATAGCGGAAGAAGAAAAATACGAGCCACTTAAAGTTGATCCAAAAATTGAGGAACAACAAAAGGCGAAACTAGAAAAATTGCGCAAATCTCGAGACAGCCAAGCAGTTGCGCAGGCGCTAGGTGAATTAAAAGCCACAGCATCCTCAAATGAAAATGTGCTCTACCCAATGAAAAAAGCACTGAAAGCAAAAGCAACTGGTGGCGAAATCGCAGATACTCTGCGAGAAGTCTGGGGAATTTACCGTGGCTAAATCTGATGATCCAACGCGTATGCATGAATTTGATCCAGCAACCACTGAATTAATTTTTGATTACATGCGCGAACGCCTTGCCCTTAAAGAGACACCACTAGATTTTCCAGGCGATAGCAAAGAACTTGAAACTGCACTATCTGGATTGATAAATGCGGATGGAAATCAGATCGAAGACATTTTAAATCTTTATGATGAAACAATTTCAAGAGCTGTTATTTCTGCAGATACACCAAGATTTTTTGCCTTTATTCCAGCTGCGCCAACTAAAGCTGCGTTGCTATTCGACATGATCGTCTCTGCAGCTTCACTTCAGGGCATTTCTTGGCTTGAAGCCTCAGGCGCGGTTGCTGCGGAGAATCAAGTTTTACGTTGGATGGCAGATTCTGCAGGGATGCCAGCAAGTGCTGGTGGCACATTTGTTTCTGGTGGCTCTGCTGCAAATTTGGCTGCACTAACTGTTGCAAGAGACTTAGGCCGCGAAAAACTAAATAGTTCAACTGCTCGTCCACCCGTGAGAATTGCAATGAGCAAACAAGCTCACTCATCTATAGGAAACTCACTTTCAATTTTGGATATTGAGCCATTGATTGTTCAAACGAATACCGATCGATTTACCGGTGACGACTTGGAAAAAGCGCTTTCTAAAGTTGGGCCAAGTGACTCACCAGTTGTTGGTGTGGTGGCAACAGCCGGCACCACTAACGCCGGGATCGTCGATGATCTTGCTGGAATTGGTCGGGTAGCCAAAGAGAATAACCTTTGGTTCCACGTTGATGCTGCTTATGGAAGTGGTGCGCTTCTTGCGCCATCGATTAATAAAGCTTTTGCTGGAATAGAACTTGCAGATTCAATCACCATGGATCCGCACAAATGGTGGTTTGCCCCATTTGATGTTGCTGCAATTATTTACCGTCACCCGAATTTAGCCAAGAAAGTTCACACCCAAGACGCTTCCTATTTAGATGTATTGCATACCGAAGAAGAAGTCTGGAATCCAACCGATTATGCGTATCACTTAACCAGACGTGCTCGTGGCTTACCACTTTGGTTTTCAGTTGTTGTGAATGGAACTGATGCTTATCGAGACGCAGTTGAAGCCTCATTAACTTTGACTCGAGAAGTTACAGAATTGATTAGAAATAATCCAGATCTTGAGCTAGTAATCGAACCAACACTTTCAGTAATTTTGTGGCGTCGAAAAGGCTGGACGGCGAGTGATTACAGCAAACTGCAAGATCGATTGCTTGAAAAACAGATTGCATTTGTTACACCAACTACTTGGCACGGTGAAACAGTTGGCCGGTTTGCATTCTTGCATCCCAACACAACGGTCCATATGGTGAAAGAAGTTCTTGCGCAGCTCTGATGAGTTAGGCGAAACGCAATAAATACGCAAAAATAGACCCGTGGCAAAAGTTGTAATTATTGGCGGCGGTCCTGGTGGCTATGAAGCAGCTTTAGTGGCAGCACAACTGGATGCCGAAGTTACTTTGATTGAAAAAGACGGCATCGGTGGCTCAGCGGTGCTAACTGATGTTGTTCCAAGTAAGGCACTAGTTGCTGTGGCTGAGGCTGCAATTGATGCGCAAAGTGCAAGCATCATCGGTGTACACACATCCGATGTGCACATCGAATTTGCCAAAGTTAATTCACGTTTGAAGCAGTGGGCCACAAATCAAAGCCGTCACATTTTTGATTCACTAATAGCAGCTGGTGTTCACGTGATTTCGGGCACGGGTGAATTGATCTCTGAAAATCAAGTTAAAGCAATTTCTGAATCTGGCGAACAAATACTCGATGCTGATGTAATTTTGCTTGCTACTGGCGCCAGGCCGCGTGAACTAACCAGCGCCATCCCAGATGGCGACCGAATCCTTACTTGGAAGCAGCTTTACGACTTACCTGAACTGCCAGAAAAATTAATCGTTGTTGGCTCTGGTGTTACCGGGGCTGAATTTGCTGGTGCATACCAAGCGCTAGGTGCACATGTTGTTTTGGTTTCATCCCGCGAGCAGGTATTGCCGGGTGAAGATTCCGATGCCGCCGCAGTAGTTGAACAGGTATTTAACGAACGCGGAATGACCGTATTAAATAAAGCCAGAGCTAAATCGGTGCGAGCAACGGCAAATGGTGTCGAGGTCGAACTTGAATCAGGGGAAGTTGTTGATGGCTCGCATTGCTTGATGGCAGTTGGCGCAATTCCAAACACAGAAAAATTGAATTTGTCGAATGCTGGTGTAGAAATAAATGAATCTGGATTTATCCAGGTGGATAAAGTTTCCCGCACAAATGTTCGTGGCGTTTATGCCGCAGGTGATTGCACCGGAGTTTTGATGCTTGCTTCGGTTGCTGCAATGCAGGGTCGTATTGCAATGTGGCATGCATTGGGCGATGCAGTGCACACACTGAATTTAGAAACGGTTGCTAGCAATGTCTTTACCGATCCCGAAATTGCAACTGTAGGTATTAGTGAAAAAGATGCTGAAGAGCAAGGATCTGCGATTAACAGTGTGATGTTGCCACTTGCAACAAATGCACGCGCAAAAATGCAAGGTATCACTGAAGGTTTTGTCAAACTTTATTGCAAGTCAGATTCAGGAATTATTGTTGGCGGCGTAATTGTTGCACCCAAAGCAAGTGAATTAATTTTTGCTGTTGCAATTGCAGTTGAGCACAGATTAACTGTGGATCAAATTGCACATACGATCACGGTTTATCCATCACTTACTGGATCGGTTGCCGAAGCAGCCAGGCGCTTACGCCACCGTTAATCAACGATTTCAAGAAGAACTGTTCCGCTTGGCACAGTTGCGCCAATTTCAGCAGAAAGTCCTTTAACTGTTCCAGCTTTGTGAGCAGTAAGTGGCTGTTCCATCTTCATCGCTTCAAGAACAATCACTAGTTCACCTTGGGCAACAGTTTGTCCTTCAGTGACAGCAACTTTCACAATCGTTCCCTGCATTGGCGAAGTAACTGCATCACCTGAGGCATTGCCGGCAGACTTCTTGCCAGCTTTGCGTGGAGCCTTAGTTGGATTTGTTGCTTTGGTGTTCTTAATCGCAAGATCTGCGGGAAGGACAACTTCTACGCGGCGACCATTAACTTCAACAGTTATTGGTGCACGGGTGCCAGCTTCGTTGCCCTCGCCAGAGTCACCTGAGTAGGCCTTGATCTTGTTATCAAATTCAGTTTCAATCCAGCGAGTGTGAACACTAAACGGCTTCTTTGGATCATTAGGTGCAAATGCTGCATCCTCAACAACAGCTTTATGGAAAGTTAAAGCAGTAGCAATGCCATCAATTTCAAATTCAGCCAGTGCACGGCGAGAACGTTCGATCGCTTCAGTGCGATCACGTCCAGTAACAATAAGTTTTGCCAGCAATGAGTCAAAGTTTCCGCCGATTACATCACCTTGCGTGAAGCCAGCATCTAATCGCACACCCGGTCCACTTGGTGGATTCCAAACTGTTAGAGAGCCAGGTGCTGGTAAGAATCCACGACCTGGATCTTCACCGTTTATGCGAAATTCAATTGAGTGACCACGAATTTCCGGATCGCCATAACCAAGTTTTTCACCTTGGGCGATGCGGAATTGTTCGCGCACCAAGTCAATGCCAGTTACCTCTTCACTTACTGGGTGTTCAACCTGAAGGCGAGTATTTACTTCAAGGAATGAAATCGTGCCATCAAGACCAATTAAGAACTCACAGGTTCCAGCGCCAACGTAGCCAGCTTCTTTCATGATTGCCTTGCTTGATGAATAAAGTTCATCGCGCTGAGCATCAGTTAAAAATGGAGCAGGTGCTTCTTCAACAAGTTTTTGGTGACGGCGTTGAAGTGAGCAGTCACGGGTTGAAACGATAACGACATTTCCATGCTCGTCAGCCAAACACTGAGTTTCAACGTGACGTGGGTTATCCAGGTAGCGTTCCACAAAGCATTCACCACGGCCAAACGCCGCAACTGCTTCACGAACAGCAGATTCATAAAGTTCAGGAATTTCTTCAAGTGTGCGGGCAACCTTTAGGCCACGACCGCCACCACCGAAAGCCGCTTTGATCGCAATTGGTAATCCATTTTCTTTGGCGAAAGCAACAACTTCTTTACTGTCTTTAACTGGATCAGCAGTTCCCTTAACTTGAGGGGCACCAGCTTTAGCAGCAATATGGCGGGCAGAAACCTTGTCACCAAGATCTCGAATTGCAGCAGGTGGGGGACCAATCCAAATTAATCCGGCATCAATGACAGCCTGGGCAAAATCAGCATTTTCAGAAAGAAAACCGTAACCAGGGTGAACCGCATTTGCACCGGATTTTTTTGCAGCTTCAATAATCTTGTCGATTACTAGGTAACTTTCTGCAGCAGTGCTGCCACCTAGAGCGAACGCCTCATCGGCTGCCTTAACGTGAAGTGCTTCGCGGTCTGGTTCAGCGTAGACGGCGATGCTTTTGATTCCAGAATCTTTACAGGCCCTAGCAACACGGATTGCAATTTCGCCGCGGTTAGCAATTAGTACCGATTTGATCTTTCGGTCACCCACCGTTGGACTCCTGTCATTAACTGATTAATGGATTAATCCTGCTTGGTAAGTCTATTGCGCCCAAGATTTTTGCGGATAAAAGTGGCTAGTTATCCCAAATTTCAGTCCAAGAAATACCCATTTGTGCGGTTAGTTCTCGGATCAATCTCATTGACATTCCAGCTACTGCAGCCACGTCACCATCGATTGAATCTAGAAAAGCTGCGCTTCGACCTTCATGTGTAAATCCACCTGCAACATTTAATGGTTCACCGCTTGCAACATACTTATCAATTTCAGCATCACTGACATTTGAAAAGTGGATGTGCGCTCCAGCCACGCCAGATCTTTCTTGCCCGGAAACTAAATCACATATCCAATGTCCGCTGTATAGGTAGCCAGACTTCCCGCGCATTGCTTGCCAGCGTTCTTTTGCTTTTTCTGGTGTTCCAGGTTTGCCATATGCAACGCCATCAAATTCCAACATTGAATCTGCTGCAATCACAATCAAATTTCGTTCACTAGTGACTGTGATATCTGAAACAACTGCCTTACCTTTAGCGATCGCTAAGTGCTCAACAAGCTGTGATGTTGGAACAGGTCCAAGTTCAGATGCAAGCAAGTCCTCATCAACAGCACTTACTTGAACAAATGGATTGATGCCACCATCGGTTAAAAGTCGGTAACGAGAACTAGAAGCAGATGCTAGAAGTACTTTTCGATTCATGCTGATTTAATTAATGAGGTAAGGCTGAACGTCGCCACATTGCTGGGCCATGTTCGAAATGCCAGCGAACATTGCGATGCGGGGCATTCCATTCAGGTTTAATACGATCAATCTCATCTTGGTGGTGCGCTTGGTGGCGAAGAACGACAACGATTGCTGCCAATTCTTCAGCAGTTGGCTCACCTTTGACGACGTGGAATTCAGCAGTTGGCTGATATTGCGTCATAACGGAATATTTCCATGTTTCTTAGGCGGTAAAGTTTGACGCTTGCCACGAAGAGCACGCAAACCGCGAATAATCATCACACGGGTTTCGTGAGGATAGATGACGCGATCAACGTATCCACGCTCAGCAGCTACGTAAGGATTGGCAAACTTGTCATCGTATTCAGTCATCAAGCGTGCGCGCTCTGCTTCTGGATCAGCAGCTTCAGCAATTTCTTTGCGGTAAAGAATGTTTACAGCGCCTGATGCACCCATGACTGCAATCTGGGCACTTGGCCAAGCAAGATTTAGATCAGCACCAAGGTGCTTAGAACCCATCACGTCGTAAGCGCCACCATATGCTTTGCGAGTAATGACTGTGATCAATGGAACTGTTGCTTCAGCGTAGGCATAAAGAAGTTTTGCACCACGACGAATAATGCCTTGCCATTCCTGATCAGTACCAGGCAAGAAGCCAGGCACATCAACGAATGTCAAAACTGGAATGTTGAATGCATCGCAAGTACGAACAAAACGTGCGGCTTTTTCAGAGGCATCGATGTCAAGTGTTCCGGCAAATTGCATTGGTTGATTTGCAACAACGCCAACTGGATGACCATCAACGCGACCAAAACCTGTGATGATGTTTGGTGCAAACAAACTTTGAGTTTCTAGGAAGTCACCATCATCTAGCATGTTTTCGATGACTTTGTGCATGTCATATGGCTGATTAGGTGAATCTGGAATCAAAGTATCCATTTCACGGTCTTGCTCAGTGATTTCCATGTTTGAATCGACATCAATTGTTGGAACTTCATCCATGTTGTTACTTGGCAAGTAACTAAGCAAAGTCTTTACATAATCCATAGCGTCATCTTCATCAGATGCCATGTAGTGAGCCACACCAGATTTAGTGCTGTGTGTGCGAGCGCCACCAAGCTCTTCGAATTCAACTTCTTCGCCGGTAACAGTTTTAATTACATCTGGACCTGTAATAAACATGTGCGAAGTCTTATCGACCATCACGATGAAGTCAGTTAGTGCAGGGGAGTAAACCGCACCACCAGCACTTGGGCCAAGGATTAATGAAATCTGTGGGATCACGCCAGATGCGTGAGTATTGCGCTTGAAAATTTCTGCGTAAAGGCCAAGTGAAACAACACCTTCTTGAATACGAGCGCCACCTGAGTCATTAAGACCAATTAGTGGAACGCCAGTTTTGATCGCAAGATCCATAACTTTACAAATTTTTTCGCCGAAAACTTCACCAAGTGAGCCACCAAGAACTGTGAAGTCTTGAGCAAAAATACAAACAGGGCGACCATCGATTGTTCCATAACCAGTAACAACGCCATCACCGTACGGACGAGACTTTTGCATTCCAAAGTTGTGTGAGCGGTGACGAGCAAGCCCATCTAATTGTTGGAATGAACCTTCATCAAGAAGTTTGTGAACACGTTCCCATGCAGTTAATTTGCCTTTAGCGTGCTGCTTATCAATCGATTCCTTGCGGCGATTTAGTGACTGTTCGCGACGATCTTTTAGATCGGCAATCTTCCCAGCCGTCGTATGGATGTCAATTGATTTATTGGTGCCCACTAGACCCTCCGAAGTCCTCTTCGCCTACCCTAGCGATGTGGACAGTAATCAGGATAAAGGAAGAACCAGAATCCTTGATATTGCAAGGCTTGAATCTGAAGTTTCTCAATTAGGTTGGCTAATACCTATGGGATTTACCCAAGTAACTTCCACAAATGATGTTGTGATCGAAAATTTTTCAAAAGTTCGTGCTGGATCTGGATTACTAGTCGTCGCTGATGAACAAACTGTTGGGCGAGGTCGATTAGATCGTAAATGGAGCACTCCGGCTGGAAGTGGCATAGCAATGTCACTTGGTTTGTCGACTTCTGATTTTTCAACAGAAATTTCGACTGTTCCATTAATTGTCGGTTTGGCAACAAGAAGAGCTCTCATAAAGTTTCACGTACCAGCTGAACTGAAATGGCCAAACGACATCGTCATAAGCGATTCAGGAACCAAAAAGCTTGGCGGCATACTAATTCAACTTGTCCAAGACAAACTGGTAATCGGCATCGGACTTAACGTTGATTTAGGCATAGCTGAATTGCCCGTTCCGCAAGCTACGTCACTTCTGATCCAAGGATTTGAAATTGATCGAATCGAGCTAATCGTTGCTATTTTGATCGAGCTTAAGTTGCTAATTGAGGACGGTTCAAAATGGCAACAAGAATATGCGAACGCCTGCTCAACTATTGGCAAAGAGATTAAAGTCACAAATTTTGACGGAAGTCAGATAAGTGGCGTTGCTATTGGGATTGATCCAACTGGCGCACTCGAAATAAAAAATTTAGAAAACCTTTACCAAATCACAGTCGGAGATATTGAATATCTGGAGGTTTCTCAGGACTAATCTTCAGATATGGTTCGGGTCCTGTTAGTTGAAGATGATATTCCTTTAGTTGCTCCACTAAGTCGAGCATTATCTAATGAAGGATTTGTTGTTACCCATGCCGCTGATGGGTTAGCTGCGTTAAATAAAGCCAAAGTTGAACCACCCGATCTACTTTTACTGGATATCGGATTGCCGGGCTTAAACGGTTTTGGTGTTTGTGAAAATCTGCGGAGCGAAGGGCTTAATTTCCCGATCATCATGATGACCGCTTGCACTGATAAATCTGAAGTTGTTCATGGATTAAAAGTTGGTGCCGATGACTATTTAATTAAACCTTTTTCGCGCCTAGAACTTTTGGCACGTATCGGGGCAGTATTTAGAAGAACAATAAATATTGACCAAGACCATTTAGTCATCGGCAAAGTAACACTGGACCATAAATCACGAAAATGCTTTGTAGCTGGTGAACAAATTGCGCTAACTGCAACCGAATTTCGAGTACTTGATTACCTTATGCAAAAGAGCGGCACCTTGTGTCGACGATCACAAATTATTAAGGACGTATGGGCAACAGCGTGGCATGGCCCAAGCAAAAATTTAGATATGCATATTTCGTCATTGCGCAAAAAACTCGGTCCAGGCGCAAGTCAACTTCAAACTGTTCGGGGACTGGGGTTTCGGTTTGATGTTGAATGAAAAGCTTTGAAGATTTCAATGAAAGTTTTCAATCTGGGGCTCAATTAGCACATCTAATAAAAAGTCCGTTAACCGCTTTAACACTTCACTTAGATGAAATAATTCACAATACGAACGACCAAAACTTAATCGACATTTCACAATCGGCTTTAAGTGAGGTTTCACGCTTAAAGCTTTTGATTGAAAACATTCTCGATACCTGGCGAATCTCGGTAAATCACGAAGTTACCGAGATTGATTTAACGCAGATAGTTGAAAACATAGTTAGGCAATGGCATCCAAGATTTGCATCACAAAATCGTCAAATTGATTTCAAACAGGCGGGCAGAATTTATGCAATTGGTTCTGCGGAAATAGAACAAGCCGTGATAGAAGTTCTAGTTGATAATTCACTAAATCATGGAGCTGGAAAAACCGAAATTAAATTATTTATGGATAATAATTGGGCGGTTATTGAAATTTCAGATCAAGGTCCAGGTATTTCAAAATCTATCCAAGAAAAATTAATGACTTACGGGGCAACCACTGCTGGAAATGGAATTGGTCTTGCTTGGGCAAGAGATCAATTGAATATTGATGGTGGTCGACTTGAAATCTATTCAATGAATCCGGCAATTTTCAAAATTTACTTAAGACCGAATAAGTAAGAATTAATCGATTGGCAATTCGGTTTCTTCTGGAAAAACCCAATTGTGATATGCCCAGAATCTGAACATCGTTCCTAGAACTAAACCAACACCATTAGCGCTTACGTTGTCAGCTAAAGCGCTTTGAAAACCAAGTAAGTAGTGGCTAACCCAGAGGCAAGAAAGAGCAATGACCATTCCAATTGCATTGATGCCTATAAATAAGGAGTACTCACGTTTAAATGAACTGCGTGAACGTTGATTAAAGGTCCAATGCCGGTTACCAAAGTAGGCGAAAGTAGTTGCAAAAACTACGCTGATAACTTTTGCGGTAAGTGGTTTATCGTGCAAAATTCCTTGGCCATCTGCAAAGCGTAAGAAATTGAATACGGAAAGGTCGATTACGTAAGCAAAAATGCCCACGACGCCAAACTTGCTTATCTCTTGGCTAAAGCGCTCAACCAATCCACGAATGTTCACTTGAATAGCGTATCTGCCAAATCTGCCCTAATTTGTAGCCTGATATCACGAGATACCCATTGGTGGAATTTAAGGGTAAATTTCTTCTAGATATTGAAAGGTCTCTGGGGTGGTTGCACGCATTTTGGTCGTTGATGACGATCAAGCGATTTCCGAAATTTTAGGAATCGTTTTGCGCGCTGAAGGATTTGAACCTTTCTTCTGTGCCGATGGTGCCAAGGCTCTTGATGCCTTTCGTAAGTGCAATCCAGATCTTGTATTGCTTGACCTAATGTTGCCTGGTCGGGATGGTATTGATATTTGCCGTGCAATTCGCTTGGAAAGCGGCGTTCCAATCGTGATGCTTACTGCCAGAAGTGATTCTCAAGATATTGTGACTGGACTTGAATCAGGTGCTGATGATTACATCGTCAAACCTATTAAAAATAAAGAATTAATTGCCAGAGTAAGGGCAAGACTTCGCAAAGTTGAAACTCCTTCTAATCAAGAATTAAAAATTGGTGATTTAGTAATTGATGTTGCTGGACACGTTGTACGAAGAGACAACGAAATACTTCCTCTTACCGTTCTTGAATTTAAATTGCTGGCTACTCTAGCCAAGCGTCCTTGGCAGGTATTTACGCGTGAAGTACTGCTGCAAGAGGTATGGGAGTATCAACATTCAGCTGATACTCGATTAGTCAATGTGCACGTGCAGCGCCTTCGTGCAAAAGTCGAAAAGGATCCCGAACGACCTGAAATCGTTCTAACTGTTCGCGGCGTTGGTTACAAAGCAGGAACCGTTTAGTTCGTGAGCGTAGAAACTACTCGCCTGCAGTTTCCAAAAATTTGGCGGCGCAATTTGCGTCTTCGCCTGGTTTCGATCACCGTAGTGCTGTCTTCGGTAGTACTTGGTGCGCTTGGAGCACTACTTTTGCAGCGAGTAACAACTGGTTTGTTATCAGCAAAAGAAACTAGCGTGCTAACTGAGGCAACTGCTGCACAACTTGAGGTTCAAAGGCTTTTAAACGCTTCAGATACTGGTATCGGTTCACCGAATGTGACTCGAATAGTTGACTCAGCTATAACAGCGCTAGCAGTCCGGGCTGGTTCAACGGGATCATTTGATGCATTACTGCTTGCAAACCCAGAACTTTCCGGGATGCCAGAACGCGGTACTCGACTTGTTAACGAGAGCTCCATTCCAACTGCTTTGCGAAATGCTGTCAGAGATTCAGGAAAACAAGCTTGGACTTATAGCGTTTTAACTTACGACGATGGTGAAAATCAAAAAGGCATTGTTGTTGGCTCAACGGTGACAATTCCTCGGGTGGGCGCCTACGAGCTGTATTTGCTATTTCCGTTAAGTGCTGAACAGCAAACAATTTCACTTGTTCGTGGCGGTGTTGGTGTAACCGGTATTGCGCTTTTATTCGGGCTAGGAATTTTGGCCTGGTTTGTTACAAGTCGAGTAACCGATCCAATTCGTGAAGCTGCGCAAGTTGCGGGTGAACTGGCAAGTGGAGATTTAAATAGACGTCTAACGGTTCGTGGTGATGATGACTTAGCTCGCTTGGCAACATCATTTAATGACATGGCAGAAAGTTTAAAAAGTCAGATTAACCGACTTGAACATCTTTCTACACTGCAACAGCAATTCGTATCAGATGTTTCTCATGAGTTAAGAACACCATTGACAACAGTTCGCATGGCAAGTGAAATGATTTATGACTCTAGAACGCAATTAGATCCAGAAGTTGCTAGGTCTGCTGAACTACTTCGAAATCAGGTAGATCGATTCGACCTGTTGCTAAGTGACCTACTTGAAATGAGCAAAATTGACGCTGGGGCAACCTTGCTGGACGTTTCGCCATTTGATTTATCTGAATTAGTTTCAAACGAAATTGAAGCAGCAAGTGAAATAGCAAAGAAACACAGTGCGAATATCGTGCTCTTTCAATCGGATACGACAAATTTTGTTGAAGGTGATCCAAGACGAATCAGTCGAATTATTCGCAATTTGTTAGCGAATGCGATTGAGCATGCCGAAGAAAAACAAATTGAAGTGACAATCAAATCCAACGACTCAGCCATCAGTGTTGGGGTGAGGGATTTTGGTCAAGGGATGACACCAGAAGATCTGGACCGAGTATTTGACCGATTCTGGCGTGCAGATCCAGCAAGAAAGCGCACCTTGGGTGGAACTGGCTTAGGTCTTTCAATTTCTTCTGAAGATGCAAAACTTCATAATGGAGAAATAACAGTTTGGGCAGCACCGAATAAGGGTGCACATTTCGTGCTAACGCTTCCAATTAGACATGAAATTGATTTTGAAATTGAGCCAATCAAAGCAGGTCCAAAATGAAAAGGATTCTGACTCTAGTTGCATCGGCTCTAATTGTAAGTGGTTGCTCTGGTATTCCAAGTTCAGCACCAATTAAATATGGAACTGAAATTAATTCAAATACATCTGATCAATTCATCCAAGTAATTGGTCGACCTCCTGTAGCTGGAATGGATCAAGCCCAAATTATTAATGGCTTCCTGACAGCCCTTGCGGACTCGCGCGCTGATTACTTGGTAGCTAAACAATATTTATTACCGGAGACTGCTTCTATCTGGCGACCAAATGCAGGCATAACAATTTATGAATCCGCTGCTCTTGACTTTACGTTTGCTGCCGATGTCGCCACGGCAAGAATTTCAAGATTTGGTGTAGTTGATTCAAGTGGTTACCTAGAGATTTCTCCCAATGGAACGCAGCAAACAGTAAATTTCACCTTGGCCAAAAATGACCAAGGTGAGTGGCGGATTAAGCAATTAGCCGATGGAATTTTGCTGACTGCAAATGACGTGGACCGAAGCTTCAATGGATATCCGGTTTATTTCTTGAGTCCAGATCGTAAGAATCTGGTGGCAGATACAGTTTTGTTTCCACAATCGGTGACTGGATCAGCAACAGCTCTAATTCGCGCACTTCTTGATGGACAGTCAAATAGTTTGGCGCTTGCAACAGTTAGTGCTTTCCCAACAGGAACAAAATTAAGTTATGACTCGGTCCCAGTTGATCAAGGAATAGCAACTGTTGACTTGACTGAACAAGTACTTAGCGCTGATCAAACAACTAGAGCTCAGATGTGTGCTCAAATTGTTTGGACACTTAGTTCGCTTCCTAATGTGAGCTCAGTTGAAATTAAAGTATCAGGGCAACCATTTGCCCCCTCTGGAATCTCAGAAATACAACGAACCAGCGATTGGGAAAGCTTTAATCCAAAACAATTTGATGGTGAAGAACTCGTCCACTTTGTCAGGGGCGGACAAGTTTTCGCACTTGGTTTGGATGCAACTGAAACTGTAGTTACGCAGACTAATCCAAAATCAAAGGTTGAAATTGGCCAGGCCAAAGGCGCTATTGATGGCGGCAGCATCGCGGCTGTCTCAAGCGATGGAAAACAAGTTCTACTGAGTACTGGTCGTGGAGGAGAGCTAAAAGTAATTGCAACTGGAGATTCAGTAACTAAGCCATCTTGGGATCAACTGGGAAGTGTATTTTTTGCAGACTATGGTGTTGGAATTTTCGAACACAACTCAAAAGGTCAAATACGTGCAGTTGGATTTGATACAACAAACTATGGGTTTGTAACTCAAGTTAAGCGAATTGCAATCGCAAAAGATGGTGTAAGAATTGCCATCGTTATTTCAAATGGATCAACCGATTACCTATTAGGTGGCGCTATTGCTAAGAGTCCAGAGAGCACAAGAATCGTCGGACTTCACCTTCTGGAACGAAACATAACCTCTGTTAAAGACTTGGCTTGGCACTCACCAACTTCACTTGCGGTTTTAGGTAGTGATCAAAGTGGTGGAAACTTAATTTTTGACATCGATCTATCAACTGGTGCGAATACTTCGGTTTCAGCTCCGCTTAATGCCCAATCGATTGCAAGCTCTCTTGCTAAACAAATTTATGTTGGGACCACAAGTGGTTCTAAATCAACAATTGCCAAGCAAACCGGCACAAGTTGGTCTGATTTAGTATCTGGATCCTCACCATACTTAAGTAAGTAATCCACAGCGCTGATTTATTCGCAGGTGCAAAATCTAAATCGGAAATTTTGCACTTCTTTCGTAAATATTTCTAGTGGCATTTCTGCTAAGAGATTTACTGTTCACACCCAATTGCTTAGGGTGCGATCAATTAGGTGAATGGGTATGCAATGGATGCTTAGCAAACTTAAAGGTGCAAACTGGTCGGCAAATTCCAAATGTTGATCTTGTAATCACAGCCCATCCTTATGAAGGTTGGCTTAGAGAAAAAGTTATTGCCTATAAATCTGGTGAATATCATCTAGCCAGGGGATTAGCAGAAATAATCATTGGTAAGTGTTTAACAGAGATTGATCAATCGCATCTTGTTCCGATTCCAAGTAGTCAAGAAAAAATCAAAATTCGCCAAGCAGACACCATTTTGAACATTACTAAGCAGATTCAACTACTTGATCGCAAATTTGTAGTGATGCCCAATCTAAAGTTGATTAAAAGAGTTGCCGATCAAGTTGGTCTTTCCCATAAAGATCGGATTGATAATTTGGAAGGTGCATTTGGTGCTCTGCGAAAAATTAGTGGCGATGTAATTTTGATTGATGATGTGATTACCACTGGTTCAACCATGGGTTCGGCGGCCAAGACTTTAAAACTTGTTGGCGCTAATTCTGTTACCGCAGTTGCATTATGCAGTGCAGAGAAAATGCATTAACTTAGTCCTAAGGCATCCATCTGGGTCTGTGATTGCGTTAAACAAGTAATTCTTCGAAGATTATTTGTCTAGCAAGCCGAAGCCAGCTGCAGGCAAAACGGTCCACGTAAGGCGACATTTGGTCGCTGAGCACGGTGCGGTTTAGAAGTTAGACCTACCTTGGTTTAAAACTTAAGTTTTAGACCAAGAGAGTTTTAGTAGTGACTATTGAAGTTGCGAAGTTACCGGTAGGCGATTGTGGGGTCGAAAATCAGGTCGGCCAGATGGATGTCTTAAATAATTCGATTCGGTTTTTTGTCATCAGTCGTTATTAACTGCGCAATTTGTTGGTCATCAAAATTTTCGCTGGCTGACAAAGTCTTAATTACACCAGCTCTGTCAGATTCTGGCCGGTTCTGATTTAACTTAGCTTTAGCTTCAACTTTTTCTATTTTCATAGTGATTCCAATAATTGCTCGAAGCTGCGCGGCGATGTAATCATCGGGTGCATCAGATACGGTCCAAGGTTTTGGCTCGGCTTGTTCATGATGGTCAGTTAGTAGTTGAACCATTTTTAAAAGTTCAGTTTCATCTTCAGTTAAAGTGACAGTCCCTGAAATATGAACAGATGTGTAATTCCAGGTTGGTACGACTTTTCCATTTTCTAATTTTGTTGCATAGCTGTTCGGGGTGATGTATGCCTGAACACCGTGAACTATTGCCAAAGCCTTTTGGTTTGGATTGATCGATTTCCACTGTTGATTGCCGCGGGATATGTGCATTATGAGTTGGCCATATTCAGAGCCATCCTCGACCCACAGAACAGGCAAAAGCGTTGAAAGTGGCTGACCCGTTTCATCGATAGTTACAAAATCTGCAGCGGCAAAATGTTCAACAAATTCTTTTATTTGAGAGCTATCGGAGACTTCAAATTGCTTCGGTATGTACATCAGGAACCAAAACGACGATGTCGGGCTGCATATGAGCGAAGGGCACGTAAGAAATCAATTTTGCGGAAATTAGGCCAGTAAGCCTCTTCAAAATAGAACTCTGAATGCGCACTTTGCCAAAGCAAAAATCCACTCAGTCTTTGTTCGCCTGATGTGCGAATCACCAAATCAGGATCCGGTTGACCTTTTGTATATAAGTGATCGGCAATATGTTCGATATCAATAATTTCAGCCAAGGCTTCAAGTGAGGATCCAGCAGTGGCATGTTCTTGAAGCAATGATTTAACTGCATCAACAACTTCTTGGCGACCGCCATATCCAATTGCCACGTTTACTAAAATTCCCGAATTGCTTTCAGTGCTGCTTTGAACATTTCGCAATGAATTTGCCATTGATTCAGGAAGAAGATCCAAAGCACCAACCGGGTTAATTCGCCAACGTTCTGTGTTTGCTAAATCCTGGATTGTTTCTTGAATGATTGAAAGTAAAGATGAGAGCTCTTTTTGGTCACGAGTTAAATTGTCAGTTGAAAGAAGCCATAGGGTTACAACTTCAATTCCAAGTTCCTCACACCAACCCAAGAACTCAGCAATTTTTTCACCGCCGACTCTGTGACCATGGGCAGTATCTGATCCTTGGTTAGCTGCCCAGCGACGGTTGCCATCAAGGATTACACCAACATGCTTGGGAAGTTCAGACTCTGGCAGAGCAGCCTGAACTCGATGACCGTATAACTCATAAGCCATCTCGCCAAGAGCAGTACGAATCTTTCCCACACAGGTAAGAATAGTTGACTCCAAAAACCGCCAATGAATAGTTCATTATTTGTTAATAATTACTACGGCGTGGCGAGCAAGCGCTAATTGAGCGTTGCCATATGTTTTCAATTATTAGGACAGGGGAAGGTCCTGTCCCTTGAGGACAACTGAAACTTGGGGTGCCTTGCGTGAGCGTATCCGATACAACTAGACGAACTTATGTCTTAGACACCAGCGTGCTGTTATCGGATCCGGGGGCTTTATTTAGATTCGCCGAACACGAAGTTGTAATTCCAGTTGTGGTGATTACTGAACTTGAAAGTAAGCGAACTCACCCAGAACTTGGCTACTTTGCCAGAAGTGCACTTCGATCACTTGATGATCTTCGAATCAAACATGGTCGTTTAGATGCACCGCTTGAAATCGGTACTCAAGGCGGAACTATTCGTGTTGAACTAAATCACACAGACCCAGAATCACTTCCAGCGGGTTTTCGCTTGGGTGACAACGACACCCGAATTCTTTCAGTTGCTAAGAACCTAGCTAATGAAGGCTGCACTGTTGTTTTAGTAAGTAAGGATCTTCCGCTACGAGTTAAAGCATCTGCAGTTGGTTTGGAAGCAGAAGAGTACAGAGCCGAAACAGTGCCATCAAGTGGCTGGACCGGGTTTACTGAAATTCAGGTGTCTTCAGGCGATATAGATGAACTGTATGACGTCGACATTATCGATAATGAAGAAGCGCGTGAACTTCCATGCAATACCGGTGTTGTCTTATCCAGTGAACGTGGAAGTGCACTTGCACGAGTTACAGCCGACAAACAACTAAAGCTTGTACGCGGTGATCGTGAAGCATTTGGTATTCACGGCAGAAGTGCTGAACAACGAATTGCCCTGGATCTCTTACTTGATCCAGAAATTGGAATCGTTTCACTCGGTGGTCGCGCAGGAACTGGTAAGAGCGCGTTAGCTCTTTGTGCTGGATTAGAAGCTGTTATGGAACGTCGCCAACATCGCAAAGTAATGATCTTCCGTCCGCTTTATGCAGTTGGCGGTCAAGAACTTGGATACTTGCCAGGTAGTGAAGGTGAAAAAATGTCACCTTGGGCTCAGGCAGTTTTCGATACTCTGTCAGCTGTCACCACACCTGATGTCGTTGAAGAAATCATGGATCGCGGAATGCTTGAAGTCTTGCCGCTAACCCATATTCGCGGTCGTTCACTTCATGATGCATTTGTAATCGTTGACGAAGCACAATCACTTGAGCGCAACGTTCTGTTAACAGTCTTATCGCGCATTGGTAAAGATAGCCGAGTAGTACTTACACATGATGTTGCCCAGCGCGATAATTTACGCGTTGGTCGTCATGATGGCGTGGTTGCGGTTGTTGAGAAACTAAAGGGTCATCCGCTATTTGCGCATGTCACTCTTACTAGAAGTGAACGTTCACCAATTGCTGCATTAGTAACTGACTTGTTAGAAGACATGCCGGCGTAAGCCTTTATTTACAGTGCTTTCACAAAAGTACTTGGATTTTCTAACATTCGTTTGGCAGAGTGACAAATGATGAAAAAACAAATCCAAATAGTTCTTCTTGCGCTATTCATGTTAATTGGCAGTCAAAGTGCAACTTCCGCGGTTAGCGCAACAGATCCAACGAGCAGGCTGACAAAAGTTCAACGATCAAGCGTGAGTTTTGAAGTCTGGATTTCATCAAAAACTGCAGCACGAGTTATCAAAAAAGAGTCAAAAGGTAATTGCAAGGCGATAGGTGCAAAAGGTAAGTACCGAGGTAAGTGGCAATTTAATTCAGACTTTTGGAAAACTTATGGTGGTTTAGAGTTCGCACCACTTGCTGATCAGGCAACATGTGAGCAGCAGGATCAAGTTGCTTATAGAGGTTGGTTGGCTCGAGGGTGGCAGCCATGGGGACTTCGTTAATTAAGCCTCTTAATTAATTAGGTGGCCCAACTGGAATTCGATTCGCGATCGGTTTCATTGTTTCAGCAAAGAAGTCATTGCCTTTATCGTCAACAACAATAAAGGCTGGGAAGTTCTCAACTTCGATTTTCCAAACTGCTTCCATACCAAGGTCTTCGAAATCTAGGACTTCAACTTTCTTAATGTTGTCTTTTGCTAGTCGAGCAGCTGGTCCGCCGATTGAACCTAGATAGAAGCCACCATTTTCGTGGCAAGCCTTAGTAACTGCGTTACTTCTATTTCCTTTTGCCAGCATTACAAATGAACCGCCAGCTTTTTGAAAACGATCGACGTACCCGTCCATGCGACCAGCTGTAGTGGGGCCAAAAGATCCCGATGCGTATCCTTCAGGTGTCTTAGCCGGACCGGCGTAATAAACACAGTGATCTTTGAAATAGTCCGGCATCGGTTTGCCATCTTCAAGCATTGAAAGAATTCGAGCATGTGCGATATCCCTAGCAACGATCATTGGCCCGGTAAGCGATACCCGAGTTTTAACAGGCAACTTTGAAAGTGTTGCTCGAATCTGTTTCATCGGTTGGTTCAAATCTATTTGCACAACTTCTTCGGCCAATTTTGATTCATCAATTTCAGGCAAGTAGTGAGCTGGGTCGCGATCTAATTTTTCAATCCAGGCACCATCAGCATTTATTTTTACGATAGCTTGCCTGTCTGCTGAACAGGAAACTGCTATCGCAATCGGACATGAAGCACCATGGCGCGGAAGGCGAACAACGCGAACATCGTGACAGAAGTATTTACCACCGAACTGGGCACCAATTCCAAATTGCTGAGTTAGTTCGAGAACTTTTTGTTCCATTCCCAAATCCCGGTAGCCATTACCTGCGCTGCCACCAGTAGTTGGCAATGTATCTAAGTAATGTGCACTGGCATATTTTGCGGTTTTAAGTGCGTACTCTGCGCTAGTTCCGCCCACAACAATTGCTAAGTGGTATGGAGGACAAGCGCTAGTTCCAATAAGTCGAAGCTTTTCATCTAAGAATTTCATGAAACTTGATTCGTTTAAAACTGCTTTAGTTTCTTGGTATAGGTAACTTTTGTTGGCGCTGCCGCCACCTTTAGCCATAAATAAAAATTCATATTCGGTTTCATGGCCAAGTTTGGTATCAGTGTAAATTTCTATTTGCGCTGGCATGTTGTCGCCAGTATTTTTTTCTTCCCACATGCTCACTGGTGACAATTGCGAGTAACGAAGATTTAGTTTCTGGTAGGCATCGAAAATACCTCTAGAAAGGTATTCAGCGTCATTGCCATCTACTAGTACTTGGGTGCCACGCTTGGCACTAACGATCGCGGTTCCGGTGTCCTGGCACATTGGCAATACGCCACCAGCTGCAATATTTGCGTTTTTTAGAAGATCAATTGCAACAAATCGATCATTCGGTGAAGCCTGTGGGTCATCAATTATGTTTCGCAGCTGCTGTAGGTGATCGCTGCGCAAATAATGAGAAATATCGTGGATTGCCTCATAGGCAATCTTTTCTAAAACTTCAGGAGCAATTTGCAAGAAATTTCTATCGCCAACTTTGGTGGTTGAAATCCCATCTTTAGTAATCAACCGAAATTCTGGTTCATTAGAGGCAGTTGGCAGGATGTCGGTGTACTTAAAGTCAGCCATAACCCCAGCCTAAACCCGCTGGGATTAAATGAAAATTTGTGACGTCCTGATTGGTCTAGCAATATAGATGCATGGCTAAAAAACGCGGGCGAGAAACTGCCTATGACATGATTCTTTCTCTTGGCGCCATCCTTGCCACCGTTTTAGTTGTTTTAGTAGTTTCATGGCGACCAAAACATGAATTGATGCAAAGTGTTGATTTTGAAAGTGCCAAATCTAATGCGATTGCTACAAGCAGTTGGCCAGTTTTAGTGCCAAAAGTAATTCCAAAAGGTTTATCAGTTACTTCCGCTCGGTTGGAAGCCGAATCTTACGGTGAATCAGGTGACACTCGTTGGTACTTAGGTTTCACTGGCAAGAACAACGAATTCATTTCGCTATGGCAAAGTGATGGAACATTTAGCAAAGTTAAATCGGCAAGTACCAATGATGGAACTTGTAGTGAAGAAGTAACTATTGCAGGTAGTTCTTGGCAAAAGTGTGAGTCTACAAAACCAGAAACTCGCTCTTACGTTAAGACTGAAGGCGAATTAATTACTGTAGTTTCTGGAACTGCAGATTGGGCAGCGTTAGAAAACTTTATTAATTCATTGCAAGTCGCCGAGTAGAGTTGCAACATGGCTAGTGAAAAATCTGAAATGACTTACGAACAGGCAAAAGCTGCCTTAGATGAAGTCGTCTCAAAATTGGAAGATAAAGATTTGCCACTAGATGACATGGTGTCGCTATGGGAACAAGGCGAAAAATTCGCTGCAATTTGTGAAACTAAATTAAGCGCGGCAAAAGCAAGACTTGAAGCGCTTCGCCCAAATTCATCTGAAGATTAATTCTTCGGCTCAACTTCAGTTGAACCGTCGGCAAATTTAATCGACAATATACTTTTCGCTTTCGCAATTTTTGACGAGCTAACTACTTGCCCTTTTTCATCTCGCACAATTGCATAACCACGCTCTAAAGTGCCCTGAGGTGAAAGGGCGCGCAACGTTGTTTTTAATCCGACCAATCCAGTTGATTCAATTGCGATCTTATTTTTAATAACTCGAAGAATTGAATCACGTTTTTGTTGATTAAATTCAAGTCGCTGGTCAATCAGTTCACTTGGATGAGCCAAAGCTGGTTTTGCTAGTACTAATTGAAGCTGATGCATCAGGTAATCAAGCTTGCTATTCATGAGTTGATTAATTTGTATTCGAGCATTTCTTAAATCTGCTAACTCTTGCACCACATCAGGAACAATTCTTCTTGCAGCGTCTGTTGGTGTTGAAGCTCGGAAGTCTGCAACATAGTCAAGTAGCGGTCTGTTTTCTTCGTGGCCAATTGCAGAAACGATTGGTGTTTTTGATTTAGCAACCAATCGAACAAGGCCCTCATCGCTAAACGGCAATAAATCTTCAAATGAACCACCGCCACGAGCAATCACAATTACGTCAACATCGTCAATTGCATCAAGTTCAGTAAGGGCAGTGGAAACAGCTTTAGCAGCTGTTGCACCCTGCACAGCAACTTCACGAACAACAAACTCAACATCAGGCCAACGCCTCTGTGCATTTTTTATGACATCGTGCATTGCATCGCTATTTTTGCCACAGATTAATCCAATGCGTCTTGGTAAAAATGGAAGTGGTTTTTTACGTTCTGGATCAAAAAGTCCTTCACTTGCCAAAATATTTCTCAGTGCCTCAAGTCTTGCCATAAGTTCGCCAAGACCAACCGAGCGAAGTTGAAAAACTTTAAACTGCATTGATCCGCGTTTAGGCCACCAATCAGCCTTGGCTTCAGCTACAACGCGAGCACCAGCTTCCAGTTTTGGTGTGATCTGAGCAAATGCACTTGATTGCATGTACATCTTCAATACTTCTTCGCTTTGAACGTCGCGAAGAGTTAAGTAAGCCAAGCCTTTATTTGGCTTAACTTCGATCAGCTGTCCCTCAACCCAAACCGATCCAAGTCGGCTTATCCAATCGCTAACAAACATGCTGACCTGGTGCACCGCAAATGGCGCTTCAGCGCTGGCGCCTAGTTTTGGTTCATCATTGGTGGACACAAGTACATTCTGCCTGTATTAGATTGCACAGGTTGTAGTCAGTTACCATTAGTTCGTGTCTTCTAAAAGAGTTCTACTTGCAAAGCCTCGTGGTTACTGCGCCGGTGTTGACCGCGCTGTTGTAACGGTTGAAAAAGCGTTAGCTCATTACGGGGCACCAATTTATGTGCGCAAAGAAATCGTGCATAACAAGTTTGTCGTTAGTTCACTTGAAGCCAAAGGTGCAATCTTTGTTAATGAAACTGACGAAGTTCCAGAAGGCGCAACAGTTGTGTTTTCAGCCCACGGTGTTTCACCAGCGGTTCACCAAGAAGCTGAAGTTCGCAGCCTTCGCACGATTGATGCAACCTGTCCACTTGTAACCAAAGTTCATTCCGAAGCAAAACGATTTGCGCACGATGATTATCAGATTCTTTTAATTGGCCACGAAGGTCATGAAGAAGTTGAAGGCACTATGGGTGAAGCTCCGGAGCATATGATTTTGGTGGAAAACCCAGAGGCAGTTGCCGAAGTTGAAATTGATCCGAATCGTCCGGTTGCGTGGTTATCGCAAACCACACTTTCTGTTGACGAAACTTTAGAAACAGTTCATAAGTTGCGTGAAAAGTTTCCTCAACTCATTGATCCACCAAGTGATGACATTTGCTATGCGACGCAAAACCGTCAGGCCGCAGTGAAGGAAATTGCAGCTAAGTGTGACTTAATGCTTGTAGTCGGTTCGGCAAACTCTTCAAACACTGTTCGCTTGGTTGACGTTGCCCTTGAAGCCGGAGCAAAAGCAGCAAAACGCGTGGATGGTGCAAACGAAATTTCTGAAGACTGGTTTGCTGGCGTTGACACAGTTGGCCTATCAAGTGGTGCATCTGTTCCAGAAATATTAGTTAAGGATGTCCTTGAGTGGCTTGATGCAAGAGGCTATTCGCAGGTTGAAGAATTTGAAACGTCAGTGGAGAAACTAACTTTTGCGTTGCCACCAGAATTGCGGCGTGACCTTAAAGGTTCCGCCCGCGCCTAACAATGGCGATGGCACCCGAAAGAATTGTTGCGCCAAGAATCCAGCCAGCATGTGCTGCTAATCCGTATGCAATGTGCAGAATTTGTTCTCGAATCATGCTTCCGCCGCGCTTAGGGGCTAATTGACCGACTGTCATTAAGGTTACAAACCAAACTAATGCCGGTGCCCAAATTGCTGCTTGGTAATCGTTAGTGCGAACTTTCCAACCAGCTATCAGACTTGCAATTAATAAAGTCACATTGGAAATCAAATCCACTTTTCGATTTACCAGCGCATCGAACAGCATGGCAACAGAAAGTGAAACCCACATAAGTATGAAAACACCTTGGTAAGTCCACCCATGTTTGCCCGGGGTTCTTACAGTTGTATTTTCAGACATAGGTATTAAGTTACCGCTAGTTAAGACCCAGAATTGGGAACTTTAGTTTTTAGGCTACGCTTATGACCCGTGGCGCTAACTATTGGAATCGTGGGTTTACCAAACGTAGGTAAATCAACAATGTTCAATGCTCTAACCAAAAATAATGTTCTGGCTGCAAATTACCCATTCGCCACAATCGAACCAAACACGGGTGTTGTTGCAGTTCCTGACGCCAGATTAGAAGTCTTAGCAAAAATTTTTGGCTCTGAAAAAATATTGCCAGCGACCGTAACTTTCGTTGATATCGCAGGCATCGTACGTGGTGCAAGTGAAGGCGAAGGTTTAGGAAATAAATTCCTGGCAAACATTCGTGAATCTGATGCAATCTGCCAAGTTATACGTGCCTTTAAAGATCCAGACGTAGTTCACGTCGATGGAAAGATTTCACCAAGTTCAGATATTGAAACTATAAATACTGAATTGATCTTGGCTGATCTACAGACACTTGAAAAAGCGATAACGCGATTAACTAAGGAAGCCAAGCAAGATAAGTCAAAAGCTGAAGTATTAGCCACCGCTGAAAAAGCGGCTGAAATTCTAAATAAAGGCCAGACAATATTTTCATCAGGTTTAGATGCCGCACCTATCCGTGAGCTATTCCTTTTGACTGCAAAGCCATTTCTTTATGTTTTCAATTTAGATGAAGATGAAATTGCCGATGAAGCACTTAAGAAGGAACTCAGTGCGCTAATCGCACCTGCTGAAGCTGTTTTTCTTGATGCAAAATTAGAAGCCGAACTTTCTGAGCTTCCAGACGATGAAGCGCTTGAGTTACTTCAATCAGTTGGACAGAAGGAAAGTGGCATTTCTGTTCTTTCCAGAGTTGGATTCAACACTTTAGGTTTGCAGACTTATTTAACAGCTGGACCGAAAGAATCTCGCGCCTGGACAATTCCAAAAGGTGCAACAGCACCTGAAGCAGCTGGTGTTATTCATACTGATTTCCAAAAGGGATTCATCAAAGCCGAAGTTGTTGCTTTTGACGATTTAGTTGCAGCTGGATCTGTTGCCGAAGCGAAAGCTAATGGAAAAGTTCGCATGGAAGGCAAGGACTACATCATGAAAGATGGCGATGTAGTCGAATTTAGATTCAACGTTTAATAAATTGCACTAATAAATAAGGTGTAATTCAACTTAAAAAAGTTCGTTACACTTACGACAGTGACCAAATCAGCCATTCGTAACGACCTTCGCAACGTAGCGATTATTGCCCACGTAGACCACGGAAAAACAACTCTCGTTGATGCCATGCTTTGGCAATCAGGTGCTTTCCGCGCAAACCAAGATGTTAATGAACGAGTCATGGACTCGATGGATCTTGAACGCGAAAAGGGCATCACAATCCTTGCCAAAAACACAGCAGTTAGCTACACCGGACCTGCAGCACCAGATGGCGTAACACTTAACATCATCGACACCCCAGGTCACGCTGACTTCGGTGGCGAAGTCGAACGTGGTCTCGAGATGGTTGATGGTGTACTGCTTTTGGTAGACGCAAGTGAAGGCCCACTTCCGCAAACTCGTTTCGTTCTTCGCAAGGCACTTGAAAAGAAACTTCCAGTGGTCCTTGTTATAAATAAGGTCGATCGTCCGGATGCGCGCATTGCTGAAGTTGTAGATGAAACTTATGAACTTTTCTTTGACTTAGACGCTGATGAATCTCAAATTGAATTCCCAATCGTCTACGCATCAGCTAAAGCTGGTCGTGCATCACTAACTCGGCCAACAGATGGCGGCATGCCAGAAGAGGAAGATCTAGAACCACTCTTCCGCACACTTATTAATACTGTGCCGGCACCTTCTTATGATCCAGAAGCAACACTGCAAGCTCACGTAACTAACTTGGACTCTTCTCCTTACTTAGGCCGCTTAGCTCTATGTCGCGTTCACAACGGAACTATTAAAAAAGGTCAGACCGTAACTTGGTGTAAAGCCGACGGATCGATGGAAAAAGCAAAAGTTGTTGAACTTTTGGTTACCCAAGCACTTGAACGTGTTCCAGCAGAATCAGCTGGTCCGGGTGAAATTATTGCGGTAGCTGGTTTTGAAAACATCACCATCGGTGAAACTTTGGCTGATGCAGACAATCCAGTTCCGCTTCCAGTTATTTCTGTTGATGAACCATCAATTTCGATGACAATCGGTATCAACACTTCACCACTAGCGGGTGAAACTGGAACCAAGGTAACTGCACGTTTATTAAAGACTCGTCTTGATGCAGAACTAATCGGTAACGTTTCAATTCGTGTACTTGATACAGAACGCCCGGACACTTGGGAAGTTCAAGGCCGCGGTGAATTACAGCTTGCAGTTCTTGTTGAACTTATGCGCCGTGAAAAATACGAATTAACTGTTGGTAAGCCTCAAGTTGTTACCAAAATGATTAACGGCAAACTACATGAACCAATGGAACGCTTAACTATCGACGTTCCAGAAGATTATGTTGGCGTAGTTACTCAGCTACTTGGTCTTCGTAAAGGACGCTTAGAACAAATGGTTAACCATGGCACTGGTTGGGTTCGCATGGAATATTTAGTTCCAGCCCGCGGCTTAATTGGTTTCCGCACTGAATTCTTAACTGAAACCCGTGGTACTGGTTTACTTCACCATATTTTCGAAAAGTACGAACCTTGGTTTGGCGAATTACGTACTCGTCCAACAGGATCACTGGTTTCAGATCGCAAGGGCGCTGTTACGTCTTATGCATGTTTTGGCCTACAAGAACGCGGAACTCTCTTCGTTAGCCCAGGTGTTGAAGTTTATGAAGGCATGATCATCGGTGAAAATGCTCGCCAGGATGACATGGATGTGAACATCTGTAAGGAAAAGAAACTGACTAACGTTCGTTCAGCAACTGGTGATGAACTTGAGCGATTGGTACCAGCAAAGTTACTAAGCCTGGAACAAGCACTTGAATTCTGTCGCGAAGACGAATGTGTTGAAGTTACACCGTCAGCTGTGCGCATCCGTAAGGTCCATTTAGCTAAAACCGATCGCGATCGCGCCGCCCGCCAAACAAAGTAGTAGCCCGTGAAAGCAAAATTTATTGCATTTACGAAGTCGTCACGAGTTCGTAAATTCAGTGCATACGCTGCCGTTTTAATTTTGCTCTTGACTGGAATGTCCTCATCCACGGAACGATCCACTTCAGCCCCGGAATACAACGCGGCGCTTGACCGTGCGGTTGGCTCAATTGAGCAAACCGGTGGATTGTTAAAAGTTGGCTCGGTTAGAGAATGCGATTCGCTTGATCCGGTTCAAACTTTTGATTCATGGTGCGGGGTAATTCAGAGACTTTTTACCCGAAACTTACTTTCCTATTCAGGCAAACCTGGAACTGCAGGACTGGAGCCGGTGCCGGATTTAGCAGTTGCTTCACCAGTTGTGACTGAAGAGAACAAAGTTTGGACGTTCACATTACGTAATGATCTGAAATGGCAAGATGGCACCTCAATTACAAGCGAAGATGTGAAGTTTTCATTCGCCAGATTGTTCGATGATTTATTGCAAAGCCCAGTTTCAAATGAAATTCTTTGCCTGCTTTCAACTTGTGCGATCGGTAGCCCAGATTATTTAGGACCTTATGTTGCAGAAGCTGGTGAACTGCCAAACATCACAACTCCGGATGAAAAAACTGTAGTAATCCGTTTAACGCGCAGTTTCGCTGAATTCGACAAAATTTTGGCAACTGTGAACTTTGGAATTATTTCCAAAAAACATGACAACAACCTGCGACTTGCTGGTGTTTCATATAGTGATAGTCCATTAGCAAGCGGTCCGTTCAAAGTAAGTGTTGAAAATGGCGTCTATAAATTTGTGCGCAATGATCAATGGAACCAAGATTCCGATCCAATCCGATTCCCGTTAGTTGATCAAATTGATTGGACAATTTGGCGTGACACCGGTGCTCTTGATGATGCGGTTAAGAATGGCGATGTCGATCTGCGTATTGATAGCGGATTAGGTGCAACGGGGCGTAGTTATGCTCTGGCAGATAAAGAGCTGCGAACCCAAGTTGATAACCCAACTATTGGATACACGAACTATTTGGCGATTTTGCCAAATGTCGCACCGCTTGATCGAAAACCATGCAGGGAAGCTATTGCATTTGCACTCAATAAAACAGCCTTAGCTGCAACTCACGGTGGAACAGATGTTTCAGTGGTTGCTAATTCCATGACACCAACAAACATTGCTGGCTATCAAAAGAATTTCAATCCATACCCAACCGGTAAAGATTTCACTGGGAATTTAGATGGCGCTAAACGTAAATTAACTGAGTGTGGTTATCCAGATGGGTTCACAGTTAAATTTGCTTTCGCTCAACTTGGAACTGGCCCTCAGGTTTATTCAGTACTTCAACAAAGTCTTGGCCAAATTGGCATCGTTGTTGAAGCGCTGCCATTTGATGATTTTGCAACTTATTTAACAACTGGAATTGGTTCTCCGGAAAATGCAAGAACCAACGGTGTTGGACTTGTGGCACTTGGTTGGGCACCAGACTTTAACTCACCGCTTTCATTCTGGGCACCACTTGTCGATGGTCGCAAAATTAAAGTTATGAATAATCAGAACCTGCCACAGATCTCAGATAATGAAATCAACGCGCTACTTGATTCAATTGAGTTTGGTCAGACCGAAGATTTTGCTGGTGTAAACAAAAAAATTGAAGAGCTCGTTGCCCAAACCGTCACCTACATTCCAATTTCAAGTGACAATGTAATTCTGTTCCGCCCTTCGTACCTTTCAAATGTGTATGTGCAACAGGCATTGGGTTCAAACTACGACTTAGTGAACATCGGTATAAATCCAAAACCAGACGAGTAATCCTTTAATTTGTAGGTTTTGCCTAGGGTTATTCCCTGAAATTGTCATACAGAAACAACCAATAAACTGACCTAGATAGAAATCTCGAGGGCTGCTTAATTGACTAATTTGACGGGCACTGCGGATAACACCGTGGCTGAAGTCATGCCTGCAGACGGTCAAGCAATTGTTGGCCGAAGTTTAAGAGAAATCGCCTGGATGCGCTTGCGTCGCGATCGCGTGGCGATGATTAGCCTTTCAGTTCTTTTATTCATTATTTTTATTGCAGCTTTCGGCCCTCTTATTAGCAAGCTAATCGGCGTTGATCCTTATTCATTTGATTCAAGTGCAATCAGTGACAATGGTGGGCTACCAAATGGCAAGTGGGGTGGCGTTTCCTTAGCGCACCCGCTTGGGGTTGAACCACTAACCGGACGTGATGTGCTGGCTCGATTACTTTACGGTTCACGCGTGTCCTTATTAATTGCCGGAAGTGCAACTTTAATTACGGTCACTATGGGAACAATTATTGGAATTGTTGCTGGCAATTCTCGCGGCAAACTTGATTCATTCTTAAGTCGTTTTATGGATATCACAATTGCATTTCCATTACTGCTTGTGATCATTGCTATGTCACCGGTGATCGAACAACGTTTGCAAGCAATTGGTGTTCCTTCTGGAAATCCATCGCGTGTAACCACTTTGATTCTCGTTTTAAGCGTTTTTGGTTGGCCATATCTTGCACGCATTGTTCGTGGACAGGTGTTATCGCTTCGTGAACGTGAATTTGTTGAAGCGGCTATTTCAATTGGTTCAAATAATCGTCGAATTGTTTTTAAAGAATTGTTACCAAACTTGTGGGCTCCGATTCTGGTTTACACAACAATCGCAATGCCAGGATTAATTGGCGCAGAAGCCACTTTGGCTTTCTTAGGTATTTCAGTTGTACCGCCAACACCAACCTGGGGCTCAATGCTTGAAGAATCAGTGGGCTACTTCACGGTAGATCCTTTTTATTTCTTCGTACCGCTAACTATGTTGTTGGCTGCAGTTTTGTCGTTCAATCTATTGGGTGATGCATTGCGAGATGCGCTTGATCCAAAGAGTGGGCGTACATAAAACTTCTTTTCTCTTCGGCCGAAGAAAAAAGATCGATTCGAAAGAATCACAAATGTTCGAGCTCGAACAAAACAAATGGAGGACAAACCATGAAGAAATCGACCAGCATCCGCTTCGGCGTTGGTGTGGTGTCGTTAGCTCTTGTGCTTACCGCTTGCGGTGGGAGCAGCAGCGACGGTGCGTCTGCAGGTACAAAGGGCGGAACTCTTACCTTCTTAACTGAAGCTGAGCAGTTCGCGCACCTAGACCCGCAGCGCAACTACACAGGTGAGGACCTAGCTTTTGCTAGCGGGTACCTTAACCGCACCCTTACTCAGTACACACTGAGTGCGGATAACAATGAAGCAAGCCAGCTAGTTGCTGACCTTGCAACTGACACAGGTACAACACCAGATGGTGGAAAGACCTGGGAGTTCACCATCAAAGATGGCGTTAAGTGGGAAGACGGCCAAGCCGTAACCTGTGAAGACGTTAAGTATGGTGTTTCACGTACATTCGCAACCGACATCATCACTGATGGCCCAACATATGCAATTACCATGCTTGATATCGCAAAAGATGCAGATGGTAATTCAATCTACAAAGGCCCATACGTTGAAGATGCAGCAGGACAAGCCGCATATGATGCAGCTGTAGTTTGTGAAGGTAGCAAAATTACTTTCAAACTAGGCTCACCTGTTGCTGACTTCAACTACACCGTAACTCTTAGCTCTTTCGCACCTGTGCGTAAAGATGCAGACACCGGTGAAAAGTACGATGACAAGGTTCTATCAAATGGCCCATACAAGATTGAGTCATATGTAAAGAAGGACAAGCTTGTTCTTGTACGTAACGAAAACTGGGATCCAGCTACAGATTCATTCCGTACTGCACTTCCAGATCGCATCGAATACAACTTCGCTGTACCAAGTGCTGTAATCACAGAACGTTTGATGGCTGATGCAGGCAACGATGTTTACGCAATCTCTCCAGATTCAGTAGACCCAGCCAAGCTAGCCAGCATTTTCTCTGATGCTAAGTACGAAAAGCGTCGTTGGAACGAACTAGATCCATACGTACGTTTCTTCTTCATCAACACCAAGAAGGTTCCAAACGAAAAGCACCGTCAAGCAATCCTTGCCGCTGTAAACCGTGAAGAACTTCGCAAGATCGCCGGTGGCGATTACGCAGGTGAATACGCAGATGGCGCAATCAAGCCAAACATTGGTATTGACTACGCACCAACAGGTCTGTGGGATTCACTTCTAGGTGAAGCTGTTCCAGCAACAGGTAACGTTGAATTAGCAAAGAAATTAATTGCTGATTCAGGTGAAGAGTTCCCTAACCCATTGGTTATCGACTACCCGAAGACCGAAGTTAACGACAAAGCAGTTGCATCACTTGTTGCAGCTCTTGGTGAAGCAGGTATTACTGCAACACCTAACGGTCTAGAACCAGGTGGTTACTACCCAATCGTTATGGATCCAGCAAAGCAAGGTGGCATGACATCTGCTGGCTGGGCACCTGACTGGTTAAACGCATCAACAGTTATTCCAGAACTATTCCATCCAAATGGTGGCTTCGCACTTTCACAGTACGATGACGCAGCATGGATGGCACGCGTTGACGCTGCAAAGGCGATGACTGACCGTGCTGCACAAGCTAAAGAATGGCAAGCTCTAAATACAGAAGCTGCTCGTCTTGGTTTGATTCTGCCAACACGTTTCGGTCTAGAACAGCGCATTGCTGGTTCAAAGGTAACTGGTGCATACATTTGGGGTCCTTATGGTTCATGGCCATACGCCACCCTTGGTGTAAACGCTCAGTAATCAAATGTAAAAAGTTGTGGGCGGGGTTAAACCCGCCCACAACTACCACTTAAGTACATAAAGAGGTGACTCAGATGTTCAAATACATAATTCGAAGAACTGCATTAATGATCGTGATGCTGTTTGTTTTGAGTATCGTCACATTCGTACTTTTCAATGCAGTACCGACAGATCCAGCTGCACTAACTTGTGGCAAATCTTGTTCACCAGCAATTATCGAAGCCAATCGAGTACGTCTTGGCTTAGATCAACCTCTTTACATTCAATACCTTGAATGGATTAAAGGTATTTTCGTAGGCCGTACTTACGGATCTGGCTCCCAAACTTTTAATTGTGACACTCCATGTCTTGGCTACTCTTTCCGCAATGGGGAAGAAGTGACAGACATGATTGTTCGCGCAGTACCTGTAACTTTCTACCTAGCAATTGGTGCATTCACACTTTGGATGCTTGTTGGCATCACATCTGGAATATATGCGGCCAAAAAACGTGGCCAGTGGCAAGACCGCACCATTATGGGTATCACCCTTGTTGGTTACTCACTTCCAGTTTTCTTCGTTGGACTGTTGCTTTTAATCTTCGTGGTCGTCAGATGGAACTTACTTCCATATCCTGATTACTACTCACCAACTAAAGATCCACTGGCTTTCTTCCAAACTATGTTGTTGCCTTGGGTTGCCCTGGCAATTCTGTATGCGGCTTACTACACCCGCTTAACTAGAACTCAGATGCTAGAAACTTTGGGTGAAGATTACATTCGCACAGCTCGAGCTAAGGGCTTACCTGAAAAAGTTGTTGTACGTAAGCATGCTTTCCGCGCAGGTTTAACTCCGATTGTTACCTCTGCCGGTCTTGACTTAGCTGGGTTGCTTGGTGGCGCAGTTATTACTGAATACATTTTCAGTTTGCCTGGAATGGGTCGACTAGCAATTGGCGCAGTTGTTGAATATGACTTGCCGACTATCACTGCAGCAACCATGGTCGCAGCAGTGTTTGTAATCATTGCCAATCTCGTTGTAGACCTTCTTTATATGGCAATTGATCCGCGAGTGAGACTTTAAATGTCGCAGCAGCCTTTACTTGCAGTTAATAATCTTGGTGTTGAATTTAAGACAGAAGATGGCGTTGTCCACGCGGTTACCGGTGTTAGCTATGAAGTGCACCGCGGAAAAACCTTAGCCATTGTTGGTGAATCTGGTTCAGGTAAAAGCGTTTCCAGTCTTGCCGTTATGGGCCTACTTGGTCGCAGTGCAACCGTAACCGGCAGCGTTAAATTTGATGGCCATGAATTAGTTGGTGAAAATCCTGAAGAAGTTCGAAAACTTCGTGGACTTCGAATGGCAATGATTTTCCAGGATCCATTAAGTGCACTACATCCTTATTACACAATCGGTTCTCAGCTAATTGAAGCTGTGAAAGTACACCACGATGTTTCTGATGAACAAGCTCGTGGGCGCGCAGCAGAAATGTTAAAGCGTGTTGGGATTCCTTCAGTTGAACAAAGATTGGATGAATACCCTCATCAGTTATCTGGTGGCATGCGCCAGCGCGTAATGATCGCAATGGCATTAATAAATGACCCAGAAGTCTTAATTGCAGATGAACCAACAACTGCACTTGATGTAACCGTTCAAGCACAAATTCTTGATCTACTTCGTGACCTTCAAAAAGAATTTGGTACAGCGATAGTTTTGATCACTCACGACTTAGGTGTAGTTGCTGACTTAGCTGATGAAGTAATGGTTATGTATGGCGGTAGTGCCGTTGAGCACGCTGAAGTTCGTGAAATTTTCTACCAACCACAAATGCCATACACCTGGGGATTACTTGCATCTATTCCTCGCGTGGAGAGCAAAGAACGTCACCTTGATCCAATTCCAGGTAGCCCACCATCACTAATTAATCTGCCAAGTGGCTGCGTATTTGCTCCGCGCTGCACATTTAAATCGATGGTGCCAAATTCACGATGCACAACAGAGCGTCCAGAACTTATTTCTGTTTCAAATGCGCATGAAGCTCGCTGTCACTTAACCGGTGAGCAACGCGTATCTATTCGCCAGGAGCGCAAGATTGGCAAGGTGAACTAATGACTAGCCCACTTTTGACCGTTACTAATCTTCAAAAATATTTCCCAATCAATGGCACAGGTTTTCTAAAGCGACAAACTGGCAGCGTTAAAGCTGTTGATGGAATCTCACTTGATGTTTTCCCAGGTGAGACTCTTGGCTTAGTGGGCGAAAGCGGTTGTGGTAAATCAACTGCTGGCCGATCAATTCTTCGCCTACTTGAACCAACTGGTGGCAAAGTTGAGTTTGCTGGTCAAGACATTTTGAAGTTAAAGAAAAAAGATTTAGTTGCCCTTCGTCGCGAAATGCAGATGATCTTTCAAGATCCCTTCTCATCGCTTAACCCGCGTCACACAGTTGGCACAATCATTGGCGCGCCATTTGCTGTTCAAGGGGTTAAGCCAGAAGGTGGCGTGCGCAAAACTGTTCAAGATTTGATGGAACGTGTTGGCTTAAACCCAGAGCACTACAACCGTTACCCAAATGAATTCTCGGGTGGCCAGCGTCAACGTATCGGTATTGCTAGAGCAATTGCCCTTAAGCCAAAACTAATTGTTTGTGATGAACCTGTTTCAGCACTAGATGTTTCAATTCAAGCTCAGGTGCTAAATCTGCTTGATGATATTCAAAAAGATTTTGGTATCTCATACATCTTTATTGCGCACGATTTATCTGTGGTTCGCCACATTTCCGATCGCGTCGCTGTTATGTATTTAGGCAAGATTATGGAATCAGCGCCCCAAGATGTGCTTTATTCCAAACCGCTTCACCCATACACCCATGCGCTTCTTTCAGCAGTTCCTGTGGCTGACCCAGATATTGAACGAAGCCGCGAACGCATCATTATTTCTGGAGATCTGCCAAGCCCAAGTAATCCACCGAGTGGCTGTGTTTTCAGAACCCGTTGTTTCAAAGCTCAAGATCGCTGTGCAACAGATGTTCCACAGTTATTGGAAATCACTCCAGGTCATAAAGTTGCCTGCCACTTTCCAATGGCTTAATTAATTTTTAAGAGATTTTCTTTAAAAAATTCGATCGTTTTCAACATTAAATTCTCAGTTATAACTTCCTGCGGCGTCATGTGGGTAACACCTGCAAGCGGGAGGAATTCATGGTTTTTCTTGTGAGCAAGCAGTTCAGCTGAAAGTTTTAGTGAGTGGGCGGCAACAACATTGTCATCAGCTAAACCGTGAACAAGCAGAAGAGGCCTTGATAATTTATGGGCTTTTTCAATTAACGAATGAGCTTTATAAATATCTTCATTTTCATCAGGATGGCCTAAGTAGCGCTCGGTGTAGGCAGTGTCATAAAGCTTCCAGTCGGTGACTGGAGCTCCGGCAACAGCAGCATGGAAATGTTCAGGGGCATCTAGTACGGCAAGTGCTGAAAGGTATCCACCAAATGACCAACCAGTTATACCCACACGGCTTAGATCAACATCGTTTGGATAGTGTGCGGCAACATCTTTTAATGCCGCGATCTGATCATCGAGTACTGGCTGCACAAAGTTTTTATAAATACTGCGATCCCATTTAGGTCCACGTGCCGGTGTTCCGCGGTTATCAGCAACAATCACCACAAAACCCTGATCGGCAAACCATTGGTCTTCAACATAGACAAGCGCCCCATTTAAAACTTGAGCACCATGTGGTCCGCCGTATGGGCGCATGATTACTGGCAACTTTCCTGAACCGAATTTGTGACCAGTAGGGAAGAGCACTGCAGTATTTACATTGTGCGGGCCAGTCTGAAGATTATGAACTTCAGGTTGGATCAGGGGATGTTCAGCAAGATTGTCGAAAACATGTATAGGTTTGCCATCTTTAAACAGGCTAAATTCCCGTTTCATTTCATGAATGTGGCTGCTGGCTAAAACAATTAGTGTTCCGGAATCTGAATCAACCGGGGCAGAACTGCTGTTAACTCCTCCATGAGTAAGTTGGACGAGATCGCCGTTCGTTGAGATTTGGTAAAGATCTCGATCGATGGCATTGGTGGTACCAACGAAGTAAATCTGATCTTTTGTTGTGCCAGTTATGGCCATAACTTGCAGGTCTTTAGGGGAAAGGGTTTTTCCAGAAATTTGGATTTCCCTTGTGTCAGAACTGTTGTCATCAATAACAGTTAGCAGTTCTTGATCGATCCAACGTGGTTGTCCTGGAACTACGTCAATGAATTGGGAGTCTTCATGCTTGGTTTTGATTTCAAGTGAACCAGAAACAAGTTCAAATGTTTGAAATTCGGTTTGCTTGCGGTTTGCCACAGTTACTAAAGCATTGTGTTTTTTTTGCCAACTAATACTGACTAAATATTCGTAAGCTGTTCGGTCCCATTCGATTTTTGTTTTCTTGCCACTTAAGTCAGACAGATACAGTTCCACAACTGGGTTTGTTGTTCCAGAAGCTGGGTACTTATGTTCCTGAGGTTCATTTTGTGGACTTGTTGGATCTGAAATCCACCATGTCGGTACATTCGAATTATTAAATTTTTCAACCAGAATTGAATTTGAGTCTGGTGCCCACCAGAAACCGCGCATGCGTCCAAGTTCTTCAGCGGCAACAAAATCCACTAATCCCCATGCGCAATCTTTTTTAGATTCGTTCGTTAAATTCTTTTCATTTGTGCCATCAACATTGCAGATTAATAAATCTTTTCCGGTAGTCCAAGCAATGTGATTTCCATCAGGACTTAGTTGTGGATCAATAATCGGCCCAGTTACAGAAATTTCTTTCGTTTTTCCAGATTCCAGATCAACTACAAATAACAGACCTGAAAGTGCGAAACAAACTTTGGTGCCATCACTATCAGTTGAGTAAGCAGTTATACCCGACGTTTGTTCACGCATGCGCTCACGTCGTGCCTTTTCAGCAGCTGGAACATCTTCGGAACTTGTTAGTAAATCTTTTGGATCAGCAATTTTGTTTTCTAAGTTTTTAGCTAAGTCATAAACCCAAAGTGAATTAACTGCATCACGGCCGTGATCGCTACGGAGAAAAGTTACGAACTTTCCTGATTCGCTAATTTGAAATGACCGGGGCGCACCCAGTTGAAAATTACGGGTGGCGGCTTTTTGTCTTGGAAATGTTTCGGTCACACCATGAATATTGCCACTTTAAGTGTTTGCGTCATTGTGAAAAATAACGCTTGGATTACATTGGCAAAACGGTGCTTGACTTAACCGCCATGATCGGTCACTATAAGTGCGCTAGTTATTTATAACCAAGCAAGCTTCCCCGCTAAACCGATGTTTTTCGGTTGATCAGTACTAGTTGGCTCTAGCTGTCCTAGTTGAGTGCGGATCAATGGAAAAAGCGATGGTTTCGCGGAAATTTGAAGCGAATTGGACAGTGGCTGCCGCGTCTAGGTATGCTACAAGTTCGCCGTGCCCTAAAACAGCCCTTATTTTGCTAACCGCATTTGACAGGGTTTATTCAGTGCGCGTGCGTCCTTAACAGCTAGCTCGGAAGGACCACTGTTGGCCGCCTCACGATCGACCTCACGCAGTTCCACCGGCCCGAAGAGGGTCTCATTTGCAAAGATTCGCGAACCACTAGAAGTTCCAGATCTACTTGCACTACAAATTGAATCATTCGATTGGCTTCTTGGTAATCAAGACTGGAAAGACCGCGTTGCCGCGGCGCTTGCAGCTGGCCACAATGAAATTCCACAGACACATGGTTTAGAAGATGTGTTTGCCGAAATTAGTCCAATTGAGGATTACAACGGCACCATGTCTTTGACATTTGCTCAACCAAGCTTCGATGAACCTAAGTACAACGAAGATGAGTGTCGTGAAAAAGATTTAACTTACTCACAGCCTTTATATGTAAATGCTGAATTCATGAACAACGAAACTGGTGAAATCAAGAGCCAGACAGTTTTCATGGGTGACTTCCCGCTGATGACCAAGAAGGGCACCTTCATCATCAATGGAACCGAACGTGTTGTTGTTTCACAGCTTGTTCGTTCACCAGGTGTTTACTTCGAACGCTCACTAGATAAAACATCAGACAAAGACATCTACACCACAAAGATCATTCCTTCACGTGGTGCTTGGCTTGAATTTGAAATTGATAAGAAAGATCTTGTTGGCGTTCGTATCGACCGCAAGCGTAAGCAGCCAGTAACTGTGTTCTTAAAGGCCCTTGGTCTTACCAACGAACAAATTCGTGAACAGTTCGGCGCTTACGAATCAATGATGTCGACTCTTGATAAAGACACAACAACTACTCAAGATGAAGCACTACTTGATATCTACCGCAAGCTACGTCCGGGCGAACCACCAACAGTGGAAGCATCACGTAACTTACTTCTTAACTTCTTCTTCAACGAGAAGCGTTACGACTTAGCAAAAGTTGGCCGTTACAAGGTCAACAAGAAGTTAGGTCTTGATGCTGATCCAACAAAGACAGTTCTAGACATCAATGACGTTCTAGCAACAATCGAATACTTAGTTCGTTTGCACGCAGGTGAAACTGAATTTAACTCAAGCCGTGGTCACACCCGCGTTGAAGTTGATGACATCGATCACTTTGGTAACCGTCGCCTTCGTTCTGTTGGTGAACTAATCCAGAACCAGATCCGCACAGGTTTATCTCGTATGGAACGTGTTGTTCGTGAACGTATGACAACTCAGGATCCAGAAGCGATTACTCCGCTTACTTTGATCAACACCCGTCCAGTGATTGCTGCAATCAAAGAATTCTTCGGAACCTCTCAGCTTTCACAGTTCATGGACCAGACCAACCCACTTTCAGGTTTAACTCACAAGCGCCGCTTGTCAGCACTTGGACCTGGTGGTCTATCTCGTGAACGTGCTGGCTTCGAAGTACGTGACGTGCACCCTTCTCACTACGGTCGCATGTGTCCGATTGAAACCCCTGAAGGTCCAAACATTGGTCTGATCGGTTCACTTTCATCATTTGCGCGCATTAACGAATTTGGTTTCGTTGAAACTCCGTACCGCAAGGTAACTAACGGCAAGGTTTCAGACAAGATCCAATACTTAACTGCAGATGAAGAAGATCTTCACGTTATTGCTCAGGCAAACTCAAGCCTTAACGAAGACAACACATTCGCTGATCAGCGCGTACTTGTTCGCCGTAAAGGTGGCGAAGTTGATTACGTGCTTCCAGCAGACGTTGACTTCATGGACGTTTCACCACGTCAGATGGTTTCTGTTGCAACTGCAATGATCCCGTTCTTGGAACACGACGACGCTAACCGCGCACTTATGGGTGCAAACATGCAGCGTCAGGCAGTTCCATTGCTACGTAGCGATTCACCATTTGTTGGTACAGGTATGGAATACCGCGCTGCTAAAGATGCTGGCGACACTGTCGTTGCAACTGGCAGCGGTGTAGTTACTGAAGTAGCTGCTGAAACCATCACTGTTGAAGAAGATGGCGGAAAGCACGTTACTTACCAAGTACGTAAATTCCACCGTTCAAACCAGGGCACTTGTTACAACCAACGCCCAATCGTTGCCGAAGGTGACCGTATTGAAGCTGGCCAAGTAATTGCTGATGGCCCAGCAACTCAAAACGGTGAACTAGCTCTTGGTCGCAACCTACTTGTGGCATTCATGCCATGGGAAGGTCTGAACTACGAAGACGCGATCATTCTTAACCAGCGTTTGGTGCAAGACGATGTTCTATCTTCAATTCACATTGAAGAATATGAAATCGATGCTCGCGATACCAAACTTGGTCCAGAAGAAATCACTCGTGACCTACCAAACCTTTCTGATGAAGTTCTAGCTGATCTTGATGATCGCGGAATCATCCGAATTGGTGCTGACGTAGTTCCTGGTGACATCTTGGTTGGCAAGGTAACGCCTAAGGGTGAAACTGAACTAACTCCTGAAGAACGTTTGCTTCGTGCAATCTTCGGTGAAAAGGCTCGCGAAGTTCGCGATACTTCACTTAAGGTTCCACACGGTGAATCTGGCAAGGTAATCGGCGTTCGCGTATTTGATTCAAGCGAAGAAGACGACGAATTACCACCAGGTGTTAACCAAATAGTTCGCGTTTACATCGCACAGAAGCGCAAGATCACTGAAGGTGACAAACTTGCTGGCCGTCACGGTAACAAGGGTGTTATTTCAAAGATCCTTCCACCAGAAGATATGCCATTCCTTGCTGATGGAACACCAGTAGACATCGTGCTAAACCCACTTGGTGTACCTGGTCGTATGAACATCGGTCAGATTTTGGAAATCCACTTAGGTTGGATTGCTTCTCAAGGTTGGAAGATCGAAGGCGACCCTGACTGGGCTAAGCACCTAGTTAAGGAAGCACGCGAAGTTGCGCCTGGAACCAAACTTGCAACACCTGTTTTCGACGGTGCTAAAGAAGATGAAATCGCAGGCCTATTAGCTTCAACTAATAAGGGTCGCGACGGTCTAACTTTGGTTGGCGAAAACGGTAAAGCGAAACTGTTCGATGGTCGCTCAGGTGAACCATTCCCAGGTGAGATCGCTGTTGGTTACATGTATGTTCTTAAACTTCACCACTTGGTGGATGACAAGATTCACGCACGTTCAACCGGTCCTTACTCAATGATTACTCAGCAGCCACTTGGTGGTAAGGCTCAGTTCGGTGGCCAGCGCTTCGGTGAAATGGAAGTGTGGGCACTTGAGGCTTACGGCGCTTCTTATGCACTACAAGAATTGCTAACCATCAAATCTGACGATGTGCTTGGTCGCGTACGTGTGTACGAAGCAATCGTTAAGGGCGAAAACATTCCAGAACCAGGTATCCCTGAATCATTCAAGGTACTTGTTAAGGAAATGCAGTCACTATGTCTAAACGTTGAAGTTCTATCTAGCGATGGCACTGCAATCGAGATGCGTGATACAGCTGAAGAAGTCTTCCGCACCGCTGAAGAACTTGGAATCGACCTGTCGCGCCGTGAGTCGCTCAGCGTCGAAGAAATCTAAACGCCCGGTTTAGATAGACGAAAACTAAAAAACTTAACTAGAAACTAAGGATTAAACAGTGTTAGACGTCAACTTCTTCGACGAATTGCGAATTGGTCTTGCAAGCGCAGAGAACATTCGCCTTTGGTCACATGGTGAAGTAAAGAAACCAGAAACAATTAACTACCGAACCCTAAAGCCTGAGCGCGATGGTCTGTTCTGTGAAAAGATCTTCGGTCCAACTCGCGACTGGGAATGTTACTGCGGTAAGTACAAGCGCGTACGCTTCAAAGGCATCATCTGTGAACGATGTGGCGTTGAAGTAACTCGTTCAAAAGTTCGTCGTGAACGTATGGGTCACATCGAACTTGCTGCACCAGTAACCCACATCTGGTACTTCAAAGGTGTGCCAAGCCGTTTAGGTTACCTACTTGATCTAGCTCCAAAGGATCTAGAAAAGGTAATTTACTTCGCTGCTTACATGATCACTTCTGTTGATGATGCAACTCGTCGCGAAGACCTGCCAAGTCTTGAAGCACGTCTTGCTGAAGATAAGAGCAACTTAACTAAGAAGCGCGATAAGGCTATCGATGATCGCCTAAAGAAGATGGAAAAGGACCTTGCTGAACTAGAAGCAGAAGGTGCTAAGTCAGATATCAAGCGCAAAGTTCGTGAATCAGGCGAACGTGAAGCTGCACAGATCCGCAAGAAGTCAGACACCGAAATTGATCGCCTAACCAAGGTATTCGATCGTTTCCGCACACTAAAGGTTCAAGACCTTGAAGGTGATGAAATGCTTTACCGCGAAATGCGCGATCGTTACGGTCGTTACTTCAAGGGTGGCATGGGCGCAGCTGCAATCAAGGCTCGTCTTGAAACATTCGATCTTGAAGCTGAATCTGTAAAACTTCGGGACCTAATCGTTAACGGTAAGGGCCAGAAGAAGACTCGTGCATTAAAGCGTCTAAAAGTTGTTAACGCTTTCATGAACACTGATAACCATCCAGCAGCAATGGTGCTTGATGCAGTTCCAGTTATTCCACCAGATCTTCGTCCAATGGTTCAGCTAGATGGTGGACGTTTCGCAACGTCAGATCTAAACGATCTTTACCGTCGCGTAATTAACCGCAACAACCGTCTAAAGCGTTTGCTTGACCTTGGTGCACCAGAAATTATCGTTAACAACGAAAAGCGCATGCTTCAGGAATCTGTTGATGCACTATTTGATAACGGTCGTCGCGGTCGTCCAGTAACTGGTCCAGGTAACCGTCCACTTAAGTCACTTTCAGACATGCTTAAGGGTAAGCAAGGTCGCTTCCGCCAAAACCTTCTTGGTAAGCGCGTTGATTACTCAGGTCGTTCTGTAATTGTGGTTGGTCCGCAGTTAAAGCTGCACCAGTGTGGTCTACCAAAGCAAATGGCACTTGAACTTTTCAAGCCATTCGTAATGAAGCGTCTAGTTGATCTAAACCATGCACAAAACATCAAGAGTGCTAAGCGCATGGTTGAACGTCAGCGTTCTGTTGTTTGGGACGTATTGGAAGAAGTAATTACTGAACATCCAGTATTACTAAACCGCGCACCGACACTTCACCGTCTTGGTATCCAGGCTTTCGAACCACAATTGATCGAAGGTAAAGCGATCCAGATTCACCCGCTTGTTTGTACTGCATTTAACGCAGACTTCGACGGTGACCAGATGGCTGTGCACGTACCGTTATCTGCTGAAGCTCAGGCTGAAGCTCGCGTGTTGATGCTCTCTAGCAACAACATCCTTTCGCCAGCAAACGGTCGTCCAATTACTTCACCTACCCAGGACATGGTTCTAGGTCTTTACTCGCTAACCCGAGCAGACCAAGAAGGTCTTGGCCACGGTCGAATCTTTGGTTCACTAGCTGAAGCAATCATGGCTTTTGATCGCAGCGAATTAGGTCTACAAACCATCGTAAAGATTCGTCTAAATGATGTTGTTACCGAAATTGGTGGCACCAGTGAAATTCGTGTTATTGAAACAACACTTGGTCGCGCATTATTTAACGAAACACTTCCTGCTGATTACCCATACGTGAATGAAGAAGTTAAAAAGTCACGTCTTGGTGAAATCATCAACGATCTAGCTGAGCGTTACCCGAAAGTTCAGGTTGCGGCCACTCTTGATGCACTTAAGGAAGCTGGCTTCCGTTGGGCAACTCGTTCTGGCGTGACAATTTCATTCGCTGACGTTGTTGCTCCAGCTGCTAAAGCTGAATTACTTGCTGCTGCTGAAGAAAAAGCAGACAAGATTCAAAAGCAGTATGACCGTGGTTTGATTGCTGACTCAGAACGTCGTCAGGAATTAATCGAAGTTTGGACTGACACAACTAACGCTGTTGCTGCCAAGATGCAAGAGAACTTCCCAACAACCAACCCAGTTTGGATGATGGTTAACTCTGGTGCTCGAGGCAACATGCTTCAGATCCGTCAGATCGCAGGTATGCGTGGTCTTGTGGCTAACCCGAAGGGTGAAATTATTCCTCGCCCAATTAAGAGCAACTTCCGTGAAGGTCTGTCAGTACTTGAGTACTTCATTTCTACCCACGGTGCTCGTAAGGGTCTTGCTGACACTGCTCTTCGTACCGCTGACTCAGGTTACTTAACCCGTCGTCTAGTGGACGTTTCACAGGATGTAATCATCCGTGAAGAAGACTGTGGAACAGATCGTGGTCTAACTAAGTCACTACGTAAGGCTGATGGAAGTGCCGAAGAAAATCTAGACACTTCAATTGCATCACGTTGTTTAGCTGAAGATGTAGTTGCAGGTGGCAAGACATTATTTGCTGCTGGAACTGACATCGGCATCCTTGACATCGAAGCCATGGTTAATGCTGGCGTTGATGAAATCAAGGTTCGCTCAGTACTAACTTGTGACAGCCGTTATGGAACATGTGCTCGTTGTTACGGTCGTTCACTTGCTACTTCAAAGCTTGTGGACATCGGCGAAGCAGTTGGCATCATCGCAGCTCAATCAATCGGTGAACCAGGTACACAGTTAACAATGCGTACCTTCCACACCGGTGGCGCTGCATCTGATGGTGGTGACATTACCCACGGTCTACCTCGCGTAGTTGAACTTTTCGAAGCTCGTACACCAAAGGGTTACTCACCAATTTCTGCTGCTTCTGGTCGCGTTCGGATCGAAGAATCAGACAAGGCTAAGAAAGTCATCGTTATTCCAGATGATGGTTCTGAAGAACTTGAATACCCAGTATCAAAGCGTGCCAAGCTTCATGTTGAAGATGGCGCAAGCATTGCTGCTGGTGACTTGATTCTTTTTGGTAAGCCAGATCCAAAAGAAGTTCTTCGTATCCGCGGTCCACGCCAAGTTCAGATTCACTTAACTGATGAAGTTCAAGAGGTATACCGCTCACAGGGTGTATCAATCCATGACAAGCACATCGAAGTAATTGTTCGCCAGATGCTAAAGCGCGTAATCATCGTGGAACAAGGAAATTCAAACTTCCTAACCGGTGAATTAGTAGAGCGCTCAGCTTACGAAAACGATAACCGTCGTCTAGTTTCTGAAGGTGGCCAATCTGCTTCAGCTCGTCCTGAATTGATGGGTATCACTAAGGCATCTCTAGCAACTGAAAGCTGGCTATCTGCTGCATCATTCCAAGAAACAACTCGTGTTCTAACTGATGCTGCAATCAACGGTAAGCGTGATCCACTTCTAGGTCTAAAGGAAAACGTCATCATCGGTAAGTTGATTCCTGCCGGTACTGGTCTTCCTCGTTACCGCAACGTCAAGGTTGAACCAACTGAAGAAGCTAAGGCCGCCGTATACGCATCAATGAGTGCATACGACGACTTTGATTACAGCGACTTTGGTCAAGGTTCTGGCGAAGCAGTTCGTCTAGAAGATTACGACCTAGGTAATTACCGCGGTTAATCATTTAACAGTAAAAAGGCCAGTCATTTGACTGGCCTTTTTACTTTGGGAAAACGTCATTTACTCGTAGTACATACTGCCTACAATGAATTATGACTGAGCAGTTGAAGTATGAAGTCTTAAAGAAGTTTCCCAATTTTGAAATTCGGCGTTACCCAGATTATTTATTAGTTCAAGTTCGAAGCTCAGGTGAATTTAGAAAAGCTGGTTATTTGGGGTTTTATCCATTATTGCGTTACATAACTGGGGAAAATCAATCTTCAACAAAAATTTCTATGACCGCACCAGTTCTACAGGAATCAACTAGTGCCAACGATCATGTAATTTCTTTTGTTTTACCGGAATCTGTTTCACTTGAAAATGTTCCGGTTCCAAAAGATTCAAGAGTTGAAACAAAGCTAATTAAAAGTCATGACGCAGCTGCTATCAAATTCAGTGGTTCTTGGTCAAAAGAATCTATGCATCGCAAAGGCGAAGTGTTATTAAATTCTTTAAAGGAAGAGGGAATTAACACCGCTGGTGAGATCTATTTTGCTAGATATGATTCACCGAGGAAACCAACGTTTTTACGTCATAATGAAGCGCTAATAGCTTTGGCACATCCATATAAATAAGAACCTTTAACGAATTGCCACTCGTTTAGAACTTCCGACTACTGACCATTTTCCATCTTCAGCTGTGACAGCTTCGATTAAACAATTTCCTGCAGGTGCGCTGGCACGTAACACTGCAAACGTATTTGTTTGCCCTGTTAAGACACAAGAACCAGTGACGGTCCAGTTAATCGGTTTCTTCGACTTTGTTACTGCCGCGATTCTAAATTCTTTGCCAATATTTACTCGAGTTGCACCGGACAACTTGATTGAATCAAATGCGTAACCAACTGGAATTGTCAAGAATTTTTCTGCGGCATTGAACTTTAGGTTGCTTGCTGTAAGTGCATACACTTGACAGTTTCCAATGTCAGTCCCGCGAATAGTTACTTGATTAATTGAGTTTTTCGAAATTGCACAAGGCCCACTAATTGAAAATGTAACCCGTGAGCCTGATTTCGATCTTCCTGTTACCTTGAAGGTTGCGCCGATTTTTATTTGTTTAGCGCTAGGACTAAGTGATATTGAATTAGCGCGAAGACTTGGATTTATTGAGATGCTACTCGGTGGAACAAAACCTGTTGGCGGTGCGCCAGCTGATGTGCCGCCTGATGATGCGGCTGGCAATTGCTCTGTGACATTTTGAACCGATGGAGTTGGAACGGTTAACAAAAGTGAATTTGAGATTGCGCCATACTGGGAACCGTACTGAACATCGTCGATTGCCGTAATCCAATAGGTGAAAGATTTTCCGTAATCTGCGCTAGCGAAAATGTCAGAAATACTTGTGGCTCCAGTTGAAGAAATCCAATTTTTTCCATCTGATCTATAAATCGCATATCGATCTGCTCCAATTGGCGCTTGGAAGTTAATGTCTACACCTGAAGAAGTTAGGTTACTCATTGTTAAATTAGATGGAGCAGATAATGCCGGCCCAAAAGGTAAATACCAATATGTTGGGGAAGTTAACCCTGAAGCGTTGCAGTTAGCAGTGCTAGCAAATACTGAAAAAGTTTGGGGTAATCCGGGTCTAACTCCACTTATTTGTGCAGAGGTACTTGTGGTGGGAACCCAGGCCCCAGCACCTGCATCGTAATAGCAGTAGTAGCCAGCACCACTTAACGCATTCCAACTTGCGTTAACTTCTGTCTCGCTAACGACTGTTAAGTTAACTGCACTTGGTGCAGAAAATCCGGTGTAATTCCAAGTTAAGGAATTGGATTCAGCGCTAAAGTTACCCTGGCTGTCGATCAGTTTAAAATTTCCACTTATTGGGGTTGTCGACACCACATAAGAGCAGTCAAATCTGAGGCTGGAGCCACTTCGCGTGCAAGGTGCCTGATCCCCATTGGCAAATATCAGAACACCATAATTTAGATTTGGCTCAGTTGCGACCCTCAGGTAAACCGAATTGTAGTTAGTTTCTGGATTAGAAATTGTGGGTGTTTGAATACTTACTTCAGCACCAGGTGTCGCAATTAGAGGAATTGTTTTCAAGTTAGCTGAATCGGAAATTTGAATTGCATACTGAGATGAATTAGTCAGCCCGGTTAATTGATATGTTGTATTTGAGGTTTCGAAAATTTGCTTTCCATCAACAAATATTTTGTATGGCCCACTTCCAAGTGAAGTTGCTGACCAATCAAGTGTTATTGCAGCATCTTGGCTCGTAGCAATTAATCCAGATTGAAAGATTCCTGCTTGAAGTTGTGTTGCCATTGCAACGGCATTCTGAGCATTTACAACTCCAGCACCGGTATAAAAGCGAGTTGGCCATCTGGCGGGAGATTTATTTTGACAATCCCAAAGACTATTTACATATGTGCAGCTCTCCCAGACCTCCGGGATGCTTACTGCTGGATCACTAGTAGTAGATTGCAAAATAGCCTGGACTTGTTCAGGTGTCGCGTTAGGTGCAGCTTGTTTTATTAAGGCAGCGATCCCTGCAACTACAGGTGCTGCAGCAGATGTTCCCGCAAAATAAGCATTCGGTCCCCATGGGTAATTTGTTGCTACATCGGATCCAGGTGCGACTAAATCCACATAAGCTCCATAATTTGAATAGCTGTTGCGGGCTAAGTCTCGACCAATTGCGCCGACAGTTACTAAACCTGCAATTGATTGTGATCCTGGATAGCTATACGGCAACGAAGATTGCGTGCAATTTCTTGCCAATGTCTGATTTCCTGAGGTATATGTGGCAACGCAAGCGTTATTTCCAGCTGCAGCTACGACAACTATTCCTTGAGAAATTGCAGTCTTTATTAAATGTGCTGTGGCAGGTTCAATTGTTTGACCGCCACCAAGACTCATACTTATTACATTTGCACCATGATCGATGGCCCACTTAAGTCCATCAATTATCCATTCAGTTCGGCAATTTGTATTTAGGCATACACGAACATCGAGAATTGAAGCCCGTGGTGCAACTCCGCCGATACCAGCTTCAGGAACGGGATCTGCCGCAACAATGCTTGAAGTTGCAGTTCCATGATCGTGATAGCCAGACATGGAATGAGTTGCATCAAACCTGCCAACAACTTTTGAAGAAATTCCAGTTACGCGTTGATCAATGCCGTTATCCAGCAAAGCAATAGTAACTCCATTTCCATTCAAGCCAGCAGCGTTAGCTTCAGCAGAATTTATTAATTGATATGCCCATCGACTACTGGTGGGGGACATTGGAACTGAAAGGGATGAATATTCAAGTGAATAGATTTCATCATCTGCCCAAACGGGATTTACCTGAAGTCCAACATTTATAAGAGAGGCTGATGTAATGAGAATTAGGTATTTAGTCAGGAAGGTTAAATTGCGCTTAAGCACTAGGCTTCACCCCCATTCTTAAGTTCAAGTATGCATCCAATAGGAGTTTTCGTCAGAATTAGATAAATCAAGAGATAAATGAGTAGGTTTATCTCGTGCCTGATTTAACATTTTTGCAATATGCATTCCTGGCAATTGTTGGACTTGTTGTTGGCATCATCAATGCAATGGCTGGAGGGGCATCGGTACTGATGTACTCAGCTTTGATGGCAGTTGGCGCAAATCCGGTTGCAGCGGTTGTGACAAATGCTTGGGGTGTGACACCGGCAAATTTAGTTGCGCAATTTACCGCAAAAGAAAAACTTCGCGATATGTACCGAGAAAACTGGCAATTACTTTGGCTTTCAATTTTTGGAACAGTGATTGGTGCGATAGCTCTAATGAATATGCCAATTGCAACTTTGGAAAAAGGCGTACCAATCCTTTTATTACTTGCTGGGCTATCTGTATTAATTCCGGTCAAACGTGAAGTAGGGGGATTAACGCCAAGAAACGAACAGTTAGCAATCTTCGGCACCGGACTTTATTGTGGCTATTTCGGACCCGGCCAAGGCGTGATGGTGGCAGCAACTTTAGCCCGTGATCCGCGCAGAACCCCACTTGATCTAAACGGGCTCAAGAATTTCATCACTGGGTACACCTCTTTACTGTCGAACTTTGTGTTCCTTGCTAGCGGAGAGGTTTATTGGGGCCTGATTGGATTAATCGCTATTTTTGCTGCATTTGGTGGGCTTATTGGGGGGAAGTTGGCCGGCAAGCTGTCCCCATCTTTATATAGAGGTATCTTGCTAACAGTTGCCTTGGGCGCATCTGGCTACTTTTTCGTTAAATTCTGGTGATTTAGCCCAAGTTGCGCAATGCGCACCACTTACCTCTGGCGACACGCCGAAGTTCGGGGTAGGGGCTCAATCTCGTTTTGACCTTTTCTACCTGTTATGGGTAAATTTATCCTTCGTGTCCAAGAAAACTTGGACTTCGCACCTATGCTTCGGGCTTCCCCGTCGGCGCAGATTATGCGAAAGAACTTATTTATAAAAGTTTTTTCTATGCATGCGCACGATCCGGGCGACACACCCGACCTCGTGGGTCGAAGGTGTGCAGATGCACTTCACAAAAAACGAACGAAAGTTCAAATGCATGCGCATGCAATTGAACTAAACATGAAGGAGTAAGAGTGCCAACAATCCAACAGTTGGTCCGTAAGGGTCGACAGGATAAGGTCACCAAGAACACGACGCCTGCACTTAAAGGCAGTCCACAACGTCGCGGCGTTTGCACACGTGTTTACACAACTACACCTAAGAAGCCAAACTCTGCGCTTCGTAAAGTAGCTCGTGTTCGTCTGACATCAGGTACTGAAGTTACTGCTTACATTCCAGGTGAAGGTCACAACCTTCAAGAACACTCAATCGTTCTTGTTCGCGGTGGTCGTGTTAAAGATCTTCCTGGTGTTCGCTACAAAATTATTCGCGGTGCACTAGACACTCAAGGTGTTAAGAACCGTAAACAAGCTCGCAGCCGTTACGGCGCTAAGAAAGAAAAGAGCTAGTCATGCCACGTAAAGGTCCAGCTCCAAAACGTCCACTAGTCGTTGATCCGGTTTACGCATCACCAGTTGTTACTCAACTTGTTAACAAGATTTTGTTACACGGTAAGAAGTCAACTGCTGAATCAATCGTTTACGGCGCACTAGAAGGTTGCCGCGATAAGACTGGTACTGATCCAGTACAAACACTTCGTCGCGCATTAGACAACGTACGTCCAACACTTGAAGTTCGTAGCCGTCGCGTTGGTGGCGCAACTTACCAAGTTCCAGTTGAAGTTAAGAACGCTCGTGCAAACACACTTGCACTTCGTTGGTTAGTTGGTTATTCACGTGCACGTCGCGAAAAGACAATGACTGAACGTTTAATGAATGAAATTCTTGATGCATCAAACGGCCTAGGTGCGGCTGTTAAGAAGCGTGAAGACACACACAAGATGGCTGAAGCTAACAAGGCTTTCGCTCACTACCGCTGGTAATCCAAAAAGAACTTAACGAGAAAAGAAGAGACGAGAAAACAAAAGTGGCTGCAGAGACATCACTTGACCTCGCCAAGGTCCGCAACATCGGGATCATGGCGCACATTGACGCGGGTAAAACCACGACTACTGAGCGCATCCTTTTCTACACCGGTATCAACTACAAGATCGGTGAAGTGCACGAAGGTGCAGCAACTATGGACTGGATGGAACAAGAGCAGGAACGCGGTATCACCATTACCTCTGCTGCAACAACTTGTTCTTGGAAAGACCACACCATCAACATCATTGACACACCAGGTCACGTTGACTTCACAGTTGAAGTTGAACGTTCACTCCGTGTTCTAGATGGCGCTGTTGCAGTATTCGACGGTGTAGCTGGTGTTGAACCACAGTCTGAAACTGTGTGGCGCCAAGCTAACAAGTACCAAGTTCCACGTATTTGTTTTGTTAACAAACTTGACCGCACTGGTGCGAACTTCTTCATGTGTGTTGACATGATCAAGTCTCGTCTTGGTGCAAACCCAATGGTTCTTCAGCTTCCGATCGGTGCTGAAGGTGACTTCATTGGTCTAGTTGATTTAATTCGCATGAAGGCCATGGTTTGGCGCGGCGAAACTGCAATTGGTGAAGACTACGTTCTTGAAGATATCCCAGCAGATCTAAAAGATCAGGCTGATGAATACCGTCACGCGATGCTAGAAACCATTGCTGAAAATGACGAAAAGTTCATGGAAAAATTCTTTGAAGATGAATCATCAATCACAGAAGATGACATTCACGAAGCAATCCGTCGCGTAACTCTTTCTGGTGGCGCAGTTCCAATCGTTACTGGTACAGCTTTCAAGAACAAGGGTGTTCAGCCAATGCTTGACGCTGTTGTTCGTTACCTTCCATCTCCTCTAGATATCGAAGCAACTATTGGTTCAAAGCCAAATGATGAATCAGTTGAAATTGCTCGCAAACCTAGTGATTCAGAACCACTTGCCGCTCTTGCATTCAAGATTGCAACCGACCCACACCTAGGAAAGCTAACTTATGTTCGCGTTTACTCAGGTCGTCTAGAAGCTGGTTCACAGGTGCTTAACTCAGTCAAGGATCGCAAGGAACGTATCGGCAAGATCTACCGAATGCACGCTAACAAGCGTGAAGAAATTTCTTCAGTCGGCGCTGGCGACATCATCGCTGTGATGGGCCTTAAGGACACCACAACTGGTGAAACACTTTGTGATCCTGCAAACCCAATCGTGCTTGAATCAATGAGCTTCCCAGCACCAGTTATCGAAGTTGCAATCGAACCTAAGACAAAGGGTGACCAAGACAAACTTGGAACAGCTATCCAGCGTCTATCTGAAGAAGATCCAACTTTCCGCGTTCACACTGACGAAGAAACTGGTCAGACCATCATCGCTGGTATGGGTGAACTTCACCTTGAAATTCTTGTTGATCGCATGAAGCGCGAATTCAAGGTTG
>JACCED010389471.1_pt1 | contig 58404 bp, 62 predicted proteins | sample 7455021 | NCBI WGS metagenome assembly JACCED01 (sample SAMN15323456, study PRJNA562643) | freshwater metagenome | isolation source: river surface water | place: USA:Blue River Watershed | collected 2017-08-19 | reverse complement strand
TTTGAAACGGTGATCAAGCCACTGAGCGGCTTCACAACCTCACGCTTCAAGTTTTAAGTCTTACCCCTGAACGACTGCGACTACGCTTGCCGAATTTTAGTGACGAGCGCGGTCGTTGAGCGGGCAAACTCGAACGGAATCGCAACAGCACGTCCACCCCAACTTTCGACTAATGCGGTCTCGGGTAAGGTACGCATGTCGTAGTCACCGCCCTTTACGATGATGTCCGGACGCAAACGTCGGATCAGCTCAACTGGGGTGTCTTCATCAAAAACAATCACAAAACTCACACAGCCCATTGCAGCCAATAGGGCCGCACGGTCATGCTCGTTATTTAAGGGGCGGTCTGGACCTTTGCCGAGGCGTTTAGCCGATGCATCCGAATTGACGCCAACGATCAGCACACTACCAAGCTGAGCCGCCTCGTCCAAGTACGTCGCGTGACCACGATGCAGAATATCAAAAACGCCATTGGTAAACACCACGGGCTTGCCTGACGACCCAAGCGATAAACGCTCGAGGCACTGCTCAGGTGTCAATATCTTATTTTCAAACCGTGCGGTCACAGCGCGAAAAGTCCCTGTTTAGGCCGGTGACGGCGCAGCATCGGTCGCACCGGGAGCGGCACGCATCAACTCTTTACGGTACCGATTGAGATCCTGAACCGTTTTAAACGAACTATCCATCAACAGCGACATGTTGTGCAGAATGCGCGTGCTCACTTTGCCTTCCCACGCCTTATCAAACACAATTTGGTTGTCCAGCCAACGCTCGAGCCAGCCAGGCTCAGGCATTTTGGACTGAACCGTGTCGTTGGGAAACAAATCCTTGTTGACGTGCAAGTTTGTTGGATGCAATGCCTGCGGCGTCCGATGTGCCGAGGCCATTAGTACACCAATCTTTGCGAATGCCATGCGCGCTTGCGTAGCGATATCTTGCCCACGCTGCGTCAGGGCCCGCTTCATGTAGCGCAAATATGCGCCAGCATGTCGAGCCTCATCCTGTGCAATCACGCTGTAAATTGCCTTGATAACAGGCTCTGTATGCCAGTCCGCAGCACGGCGATACCAATGATTCAAACGCACCTCGCCACAGAAATGCAGCATCAGTGTTTCAAGCGGTGGTGCGGGATCAAACTCAAAGCGGACACGATGCAACTCTTCCTCTGTCGGAACGAGGTCAGGCGCAAAACGACGCAAATACTCAATCAAGACGAGCGAATGCTTTTGTTCCTCGAAGAACCAAACCGACATAAAGGCGGAGAAATCACTGTCATCGCGATTGTCACGCAAAAACATTTCCGTTGCCGGCAGGGCCGCCCACTCTGTAATGGCGTTCATCTTGATCGTCTGCGCTTGCTCATCTGAGAGCTTGCTACGGTCAAAATCCTGCCACGGAATATCAGTCGCCATATTCCAACGGACTGATTCCATCGACTTGAACAATTCTGCGTAGAGCATATTCACTGCCTTCAATAGTTGGCTTGCGCCAACGGATTAATAAATAAAACCAACATGCGCTTAGCGGATTAACGCCCAAAGAGCCACACCTAACGCCACTGCCACCACACCTGTGAGCGCAACCAACAGCCGATTGCCCTGCTCACGCGCCTGCCGTGATCGCTGTAACTCAGCAAGCATCGCGGCGGACAAATCAGGACGACTGAGCTGCGCATGGATCAACCTAGGAAACTCTGGCAACCATTGCGACCACTGCGCCGCTTCTTGCGTCAATTTCTTTCGAATACCCTTGATGCCAACGCGCTGATGCATCCAACGCTCAAGATACGGTTTCGCCGTTTTCCATAAGTCTAATTGCGGATCGAGTTGGCGTCCTAATCCCTCAACATTTAATAAGGTTTTTTGTAATAAAACCAGCTGAGGTTGTATTTCAACATTAAAGCGCCGCGATGTCTGGAAAAGCCTCAAAAGCACCTGACCCAGCGAGATTTCAGCCAGTGGGCGATCGAAATAAGGCTCGCAAACCGCACGCACTGCTCCCTCGAGCTCTTCCTCACGTGTCGTGGCGGGCACCCATCCCGACTCAATGTGCAGGCGGGCGACGCGGCGATAGTCTCTCTGAAAAAATGCGAGGAAGTTTTGTGCCAAATAATTCTTATCAAATTCGGACAACGACCCCACAATTCCAAAATCTAGCGCAATGTAGCGCCCAAGCGTTTCGGGCTGATCAGAGACATAAATATTGCCGGGGTGCATGTCTGCATGAAAAAAACCATCGTCAAAGACCTGGGTAAAAAAGATCTCAACGCCCGTGCGAGCAAGTGTCGGGATATCTACACCCAAGGCGCGCAGTCGATCAACCTGACTCACTGGGATTCCGTACATGCGCTCCATTGTGAATACATTCGATGCGCAGTAATCCCACATCACTTCGGGCACCCACAGCAAATTGCTGCGATCGCCCTCCGCTGCAAAGTTCCGTCGCAGCTGGCTACAGTTCGCTGCTTCGCGCAGCAAGTCTAATTCGTCGTGCAGATGCTTATCAAACTCTCCGACAACTTCACGAGGCTTGAGTCTGCGACCATCCGGTGCCAAGCGCTCGATCAACCCTGCCAGAACACGCATCAACGATAGGTCTTTATCGATCACTTCAAGCATGCCAGGGCGCAGAACTTTCACAGCGACACGTCTGCCATCGTGCAGCACCGCGAAGTGCACTTGCGCGATCGAGGCTGACGCAACCGGGTCAGTCTCAAAGTGTGCAAACAATTGCCCCGTAGGTGCGCCTAGGGCAGCCTCAACGAGTGCGGCCGCTTCGTCAGAGGGAAACGGTGCGACACGATCTTGCAGCAGCGCCAATTCGTCGGCGATATCGGGCGGAATCAAATCGCGACGTGTAGACAGCACCTGTCCAAACTTTACAAAGATCGGACCTAATGACTCAAGGGCAAGTCTCAACCGCTCACCCCGAGGCATCGTCGGACGAGAACCCAAACGCGCAACCCAGAGCAGGCGCACAGCCCAAGGATGATCAATACCGGATAACACCAGCTCATCAAGGCGGTAACGCAGCGCGACCAGCATGATGCGCAGCAGTCGCGGGAGAGACATCATCGTACCGTGCTCCGGCTGGCTTCCAACTTACGCAGCCGCGCGCTCAGCTCGGCAGCCCGCTGCTCAAGCCCAGACAAACGCATCTGCGCTTGTGATTGATCGTGAACAAAGGCCTCCATCACTGGACGACCAGCAAGGGCATCCGTTTCTTCAGATAGATATTCGGCCACATTGCGGCCCAAGCCGCGCAGCGCGTGGCTAAAACCGATTGCTGCAGTACGCGCGCCCTGCACAATCCTGCGGGCTGCGACATCACCCAACCACTGCGCTAGAGCATCCTCGGGATCTGGTCGCAAATCACGCGCAAGTTCAGACACCACTTGGGCCAATGCAGCCTGCCCAGATACATGTACATACTCTGCAATGTCGGGGCGCGAGGTTGATGACAACCAAGCAATCGGGTCAAACGACTGGGGGTTGATCTCAAGCACGACATCTGGAGTGCTCGTTACCTCTGCCGGAACCAGTTGGCCCAAACTAGAAATCTGGAAGGTCAGCGAAAAGCCGCCAAAAACGATTCGCAACGTTTTGTCGGCATGACGCGCCAAACGCTCCGCAGCCCAAGGTTGCTGTCGCGCCAGCAGATTAAAGGCATGCGCAACCGCTTGAACTGGCTGAAAAACATCAATAGATGGAAGCTGGGGGAAGGCTGGTCTCAAAATATTGGACTATAGGTGTGTTGACCATATTGGCACCAAACCGACAGTTTAACGGTTGTGGCAGGGTCACTCAGTAAAAACGCCCGCTTTCGCGGGCGTTTAGCGACTAATTGCACAGCAAATTGGCAAGTCTTAGCTGGCCTGGGAAACCGGAACCTGCTGAATCCCTGCCAACAACCATCCGCCTTGCTCTGGCTTGAACAGGTTCCACACCTCTTCGAAGCGGAAAGCCTCGGCGCCAACCTGTTCACGCAACATGCCTGAAAAGCGCACGCTTGCCAGATGACCGTCACTGACTTTTTCAATTCCGAGCAGTTCTGCGTTGAGCAGGACCACCTCTGTGTGGTTTTGGCCGGTCTGGCCGCTCAACTGGGCCTGCAATTCCTTCAACAGGTCATCCGTCAAGAAATTGCGCAGCTCATTGACGTTGCCGCTATCCCAGACCTTCTGAATCGCGACAAACTGCTGTTTGGCTTCACCCAAAAAGCGCTGCGTGTCGAAATCTGTTGGGATAAACCAACTTTGGTCAGGCGCTGGTGCATCCGAGCCAAATCCGGCAGCAGACATTGAACCGGTCGCCGAAGGCGGCAATTGAACCGGTGCTGCAGCAGGCTCAGACGACTGGCGCCACATATCACTCGGTGCTGGAGCAGCACCTGTTGCGGAACCTGCGCCGGCACCCTGCACAGCAGGCTCAGCTGAGGTGCCGCCACGCATTCTGCGCAAGATGAACATAACGCCGAAGATCACAACACCTGCAATCAAGGCCATGACTAGGAAGTCGGCCATTGCACCGCCCAGACCAAAATGCGACAAGAGTGCTGCGATACCCAAGCCAGCAGCAATGCCAGCTAAAGGTCCGAGCCAACGTGAAGCGCCACTCGGCTTGGCTGCGGCGGCCGCACCGGCGGTCGAACTCGCTGCTGCAGGGGCCGTTGCACTTTTCTGGGTTGTGGTGGAGGCAGCGGGCGCTTGATTCGTGACGTTGCTGGATTGACGTCCAGCGTTATTGCCCTTACCAACACGGGCGGCATCCGCATCAAATGCCATACTGGTCAGTGCCAAGCCGCTCACCGCGAGTACAGCTGCTGCGACAAAACGTGAAAGGGAACGAGACATCGATTGCTCCTGGGCGAAAAACGCCAATAAATAAAAAGTACTGAGGTAATGATGGACTTACACATATTTGCAAAGCATTGCTTTGCAAACCTTACCTTGAAAACCAAATCTTACTAAAAGCTGAACAAAATTGTAAGTGAGTAGACCGCGCATGTCCAAATAAGTTCAGTTATTTGTTCATCAGACCTTTATGCCTTCATGTAGCGCGGTCAGGCCAGCCGACAGATTGAAGTACTGAACGCGGCTAAGACCTGCATCAGATAGCATTTTCTTAAGGGTTTCTTGGTCCGGGTGCATGCGGATCGACTCGGCCAGATAACGGTAGCTTTCCGCATCGCCCGCAACCTTACTGCCCAGCCATGGCAACACCTTGAAGGAATACCAGTCATACGCTGGAGCAAGAGGCTTGGCAATGTGTGAGAACTCGAGCACCAACAATTTGCCACCTGGGCGCAAGACCCGTGTCATTTCAGCCAACGCGCGGTCTTTGTGCGTCATGTTGCGCAGCCCAAACGCAACGCTCACCCGATCAAAATAATTATCAGGAAACGGCAAGCGCTCGGCGTCACACACCGCGCACGGCAAGACGATGCCATCGTCCATCAAGCGATCACGCCCTACCCTCAGCATTGAGTCATTAATGTCGGTGAGCCAAACTTCTCCTTGGGCTCCTGCTTGCTTTGCAAACGCACGGGCCAAATCGCCTGTCCCACCGGCGATGTCGAGTACCTTCATCCCAGGACGCACAGCGGCACGGCCGATGGTAAAGGCCTTCCAGACGCGGTGTAGCCCAGCCGACATCAGGTCATTCATCACGTCATAGCGCGTTGCGACAGAGTGAAATACCTGTGCGACCTTACCGGCCTTTTCAGACTCGGCAACGGTCTGGAAACCGAAGTGGGTTTTATCGTCGGACATTGATGTTCGCTTAAAAAATTACAAGTACTATTCTATTCGCTTCGACTTCAATTCGTTGTATGTCATTACACTCAAAAACCGATCTGCATCCAACACCCATTGCGCGAGCACCAGACTAGAGCATGAAAGGACCTGTGTTTACGATACGGCCGCAGGGCGACCGATGCTTAAGCCTGGACTTTGGCCAGGAAATTAGCGCCGAAACAGGACTGATGTGTTTGAGTGCGGCAGCCACCCTGCGGGCAGCCCAAATCCCGGGCGTGTCCGACATCGTGCCCTCATACACCGCAGTAGCCTTGTTTTACGCGCCCGGCACACACGCGACACCCGTTACATTCGCAAGCCTGTCGCACGAAGTAAAGCGCATTCTGAGCGGGGAATTACTACCGGCAAACGCGTCCTCGCGGCTGATCAAAATTCCCGTGTGCTACGGCGGCGTGCATGGACCAGACCTCAGTGACGTGGCTAAGCGCACGGGTCTGACCGAAGAAGAGGTCATCACCAAACATAGCGCCTCAGACACGATGGTGTTTTCACTAGGTTTCTCGCCAGGCCATCCTTACATTGGCATTCACGAAGAAATCTTTGCCATTCCAAGACGAGACGTCCCGCGCACGGTGGTACCGCGTGGCTCAGTCGCCATTGCCAACCGTCAGTCAACGATTTATCCGGAGCGCCTTCCTGGAGGCTGGCACATTTTGGGCGCAACACCGCTGAGGCTCTTTGACCTCGCACGCGAACAACCGTCGCTGCTCTTACCGGGCGACAAAATTCAATTCGTTCCGATCGACCAAAAAGAGTTTGATCGCATCACGGCAGAAATGGATGGAGCGCGTCCATGAGTATTGTCGTCATCAAACCAGGCATGCTCTCGAGCTTTCAGGACGCGGGGCGACACGGACACCAACCCCTGGGTATTTCTGTTGTTGGAGCGATGGATCAGCGTGCGCACCAGCTAGCCAATATTTTGGTTGGTAATGATGCACAGACAGCGAGCCTTGAAATCACCCTGACGGGTCCAACACTACAGTTTAAAAAGGCCTGTTGTATCGCCTTAAGTGGTGCTGATTTGAGCGCAACACTTAATGGGCAGCCGGTCGCCATGAACCGGCCCATCATCGCGCGCCCTCAAGATGAACTGTCTTTTGGACCGCGTAAACATGGGACGCGGTGTTATTTGGCGGTGCACGGCGGTTTTGCACTCACCCCGGTGCTAGGTAGCACCAGTACCTATCTGCGCAGCCACTTTGGCGGTTGGCATGGGCGCGCGCTACAAAAGGGCGACGAGATACCCTTTGTACGGTCACTCAACAACAAGGGCCTCGAGAATCTCGCCATGGAACTCTGGGCGATCAAGATTTATCTACCCTCTGCGATCGCAGACTCTTCACGTCAGCGTATCCGCTTAATCAAAAGCGCATTGTGGAATGAATTCACGCCAGAGAGTTGTGCGGCGCTGCTCACCGAAACGTTCAAGGTCAGTCCAGACTCCGAACGGATGGGATACCGCCTGTCCGGCACTCCACTTCTGATGAGCAAGCCGCGCCAGTTGTTATCCGAAGCAACCACCTTCGGCACCATTCAAGTACCCGCAGGCGGGCAGCCAATCATTTTGATGGCAGACCGACAAACCACGGGTGGTTATCCAAAAATGGCGTATGTCGCAACCGTCGACTTACCCCTTCTCGCGCAATGCGCCCCGGGTGATGCGCTACAGTTTGAAGCCATCACACTCGAGCGCGCGCAAGAGCTCGATGCAGCACGCGAGCGCGCATGGGAAGCGCTCGCACAAACGTTAAAACCAATACAAGATCTACTTTTTCATCACTGAGGTGACACCACATGGCACTGCGAATTGATTTGAACTGCGATATGGGCGAAAGCTTTGGCGTCTGGAAACTGGGCAACGACGAGGGCATCATGCCTTACGTTTCCTCTGCAAACATTGCCTGCGGGTTTCATGGCGGCGATCCAGCCACCATGCGCAAGACAGTCGCTGCAGCGCTCAAGCATGGTGTCGCTCTTGGCGCACACCCAGGTCTGCCAGACCTGCAAGGCTTCGGTCGCCGCAACATGGCCATTACCGATCAAGAGGCGTACGACATGATGGTGGTTCAGATTGGCGCGCTTGCTGCCGTCGCTGCCTCTCAAGGAGCCAAGCTGCGTCATGTCAAAGCGCATGGCCAGCTCTACAACATGGCCGTCAAGGACGAGGGTCTGGCTCGCGCGCTTGCACAAGCCACTTACGATGTAGATAAGAGCCTGGTGTTCTTTGTCTTGGCCAGCAGCCCGATGGTTCGCATCGCTGAGTCAGTGGGCGTAACCGTCGCCAGCGAAGTGTTTGGTGACCGAAACTACATGCCTGACGGCACGCTAAGCCCACGCAACAAACCTGGCGCAATGATCGAAGACGTGCAGGTCTCAATCAAGCAAGTGTTGCAAATGGTTAAGACCGGCACCTTGACTGCGAACGACGGCAGCATTGTCAAAGTACGTGCCGACACGCTTTGCATTCATGGTGACCAACCCGGCGCTGTCACGTTCGCAAAAGCAATTCGCGAGGCGTTGCAGGCCGAGGGGATTGAAGTGAGCGCTTAAACCAATACGCGTTCAATGCCGCCGTTATTGGCTTTTTTGACATAGTCTTCAAGCCAATCGGCGCCCAGGATATGGCGGGCCATTTCGACCACGATGTAGTCTGCTTTGGCGCCGCTGTCCGCTTCAAAACGTGACAAACCTTGCATACACGATGGGCAGGACGTCAACATTTTGATGTCACCATCGAATCCATCTTTACGCAGGGCGGCTGTATTTTTCGCAAGCTCTTCCTCTTTGCGAAAGCGCACTTGCGTCGAAATATCCGGGCGCGTCACAGCCAGCGTCCCCGACTCGCCGCAACAGCGTTCTGTTTTGATCGCGGTATCACCCACCAATGAGCGAACAGTCTTCATCGGATCCTGCAGTTTCATCGGCGTGTGACAAGGATCGTGGTACATGTAACGCGTACCCTGAATACCCTCGAGCTTGATGCCTTTTTCAAGCAAGTACTCATGGATATCAATCAAACGACAGCCTGGGAAAATCTTTTCAAACTCGTAGCCTGACAGCTGGTCGTAACAAGTCCCGCAGCTCACAACAACCGTCTTGATATCAAGATAGTTCAAGGTGTTGGCCACACGGTGGAACAACACGCGGTTATCCGTAATGATTTGCTCAGCCTTGTCGTTCATGCCGTTACCGCGCTGCGGGTATCCGCAGCAGAGGTAGCCTGGGGGCAACACCGTCTGAACACCGGCATGCCAGAGCATGGCTTGGGTCGCGAGGCCAACCTGCGAGAACAAGCGCTCCGAGCCACACCCTGGGAAGTAAAACACGGCTTCCGTATCGGCCGGAGCACTCGGCTGGCGAATAATCGGCACGTAATCTGCGTCTTCAATATCAAGCAGTTTTCGCGCAGTCTGCTTAGGCAAACCGCCCGGCATCTTCTTGTTAATAAAGTGCACGACCTGTTCACGAATCGGTGGCTTACCCACGGTGGCAGGTGGTGCGGACGTCTGCTTACGGGCGAACTTGGAAAACACATCGTGCGCCATGCGTTGCAACTTGTATCCAACCCCTACCATCGCCTGACGGGTCGCATTAATCGTCGCGGGATCTCTCGCGTTCAAAAAGAACATCGCCGCTGAGGTGCCAGGATTGAACGACTTACGCCCCATGCGTCGCAAAAGTGCGCGCATGTTCATGGAAACATCACCAAAATCGATATCGACGGGGCAAGGGTTGTAACACTTGTGGCAAACGGTGCAGTGGTCTGCCACGTCTTCAAACTCTTCCCAATGCTTGAGGCTAATTCCGCGTCGCGTTTGCTCTTCGTATAAAAACGCCTCAATCAACAACGACGTCGCAAGAATTTTGTTGCGTGGTGAATACAGCAAGTTCGCGCGCGGAACATGTGTTGCGCAGACCGGTTTGCACTTGCCACAGCGCAAGCAGTCTTTAATTGAGTTGCTGATCGCCCCGATATCGCTTTGCTGCATGATGATCGACTCATGCCCCATCAAGCCAAAGCTTGGCGTCCAGGCATACCGTAGGTCAGCGCCGGGCATCAGTTTGCCCGCGTTAAAGTGATTGTGCGGATCGATCTGACGCTTGTAATTCTGAAATGGGGCAAGCTCTTCGTCAGTCAGAAACTCATACTTCGTCAAGCCAATGCCATGTTCACCTGAAATCACGCCATCCAGATCACGCGCAATTTGCATAATCCGGACCACGGCCTCGTTGGCCTCACGCAACATCTCGTAGTCGTCAGAGTTCACCGGGATGTTGGTGTGTACGTTTCCATCGCCTGCGTGCATGTGCAAGGCGACAAACACACGGCTCTTGAGCACGCGGTCGTGTACTGCCTGCATTTCCGTCAACACGGGTGCGAAATCATTACCGCTAAAGAGACCAGCGAGTTCAGCTTTAACTTCTTTTTTCCAGGAAATTCGCAGCGTGCGATCTTGTACGACATCAAAGACACGCGCTTGTGCTTGGCGCGCCAATCGCTCATCGAAGGCGGGCTTTAACTCAGACAGGCCGTGCGCAAGCAAGGCTGGCACACCCTCAGCCAGAGGCATATCAAGATTCTCAAGCACCCATAGCCAACGTGCCCGCACGCGCGCGATCATCTCGGTCGCATGCCGACGACGTTCATCCAACGCCTCTTCTAACGACGCGCCCTCTTCGCTCGCGCGATCGAGCTTAGCAATCGCCAAGTCACCATCGAGCGCCGACTGCAAGGCATCAAGCAGCTTGAGCTTATTGCGGGTCGATAACTCGATATTGATACGTTCAATGTGATCGGTGTACTCGCCCATCCGCCCAAGCGGAATGACAACGTCTTCATTAATCTTGAAGGCGTTAGTGTGGCGCGCAATTGCAGCCGTGCGCGCACGATCGAGCCAAAACTTTTTACGTGCCTCGGCGCTGACAGCGATGAACCCCTCGCCATGGCGTGTATTCGCAAGGCGAACCACTTCACTCGTGGCGGCAGCAACCGCTGCATCGTCGTCTCCGACAATATCGCCGATCAAAACCATCTTGGGCAGCACACCGCGCTTACTCTTGGTGGAATACCCCACCGCGCGCAGATATCGCTCGTCAAGATGCTCCAAGCCTGCAAGCAATGCGCCCTGCGCGCGACCTTGCGTGTCTAGATAATTTTTAATTTCAACAATCGACGGGATCGAGTCGCGTGCCTGACCAAAGAATTCTAGACAGACCGTTCGTGTGTGGCTAGGCATGCGATGCAATACCCAGCGCGCCGCTGTAATCAACCCATCACAGCCTTCTTTCTGAACACCAGGCAAACCAGCCAAGAATTTGTCAGTGACATCCTTGCCAAGGCCAACTTTGCGAAATCGTGCACCGTCGATTTCAAGAATCTCGGTGCGCAACACACGGGCACCAGCCGCAGCAGCGCCGTCTGACCACTGCAATTCAAAGCGCACCAAACCTGCTTCGTGGATCTTGCCTAGGTTGTGATCCAGACGCGTGACATCAAGCCAGTTCCCCTGAGGATCGACCATTCGCCACCAGGCGAGGTTATCCAAAGCCGTACCCCACAACACTGCTTTTTTTCCGCCTGCGTTCATGGCGACGTTGCCGCCAACACAGGACGCATCAGCAGACGTTGGATCAACTGCAAAAACCAAACCGTTTTCGTCAGCGATGTCGGAGACACGACGCGTGACAACACCCGCGCCCGCACGCACTGTCGCAACGGGCTTGTCCACGCCGGGTAACGGTCCGACCTCTACCGAGCCGAGGGTATCGAGCTTTTCGGTATTGATGACAGCCGAGCGCCAGGTCAGTGGAATTGCACCGCCGGTGTATCCAGTGCCACCACCACGGGGAACAATAGTCAAACCCAGTTCGATACACGCCCGCACCATCAAGGCGATTTCTTCCTCGGTGTCTGGCGTCAGGACCACAAACGGATACTCAACGCGCCAGTCGGTTGCATCCGTCACGTGCGAGACGCGCGAGAGCCCGTCAAATTTGATGTTGTCACGCGCGGTGAGCTTGCCAAGCACCTTGAGCACTTGTTTGCGTAACTGACCAATCCGCTCAAACTCTCCCGCGAAGTCGCGCACAGCCTCGTGTGCTCGCGTCAGTAAGCTCGCGACCTTTTCGTCTCGTCCTGCATCATCGTCAGCCCGGCGTTGATCAATTTCCTTGAGCCGATGCTCAAGCGCATCAACCAGCAATTTGCGTCGCTTCGGATTATCGAGCAGGTCGTCCTGCAGATAGGGGTTACGCCGCACCACCCAGATATCGCCCAGGACCTCATACAACATACGAGCCGAGCGGCCGGTACGGCGCTCACCGCGCAAATCCGACAACAAAACCCACGCGTCCTCACCGAGCAGGCGGCAAACCACCTCGCGGTCTGAAAACGACGTGTAGTTGTAAGGAATTTCGCGCAAACGAGACTGAGCGTCTGGCGCTGGCATGGCTTTTAACAGGTGGCTGGCGAGAGGGGCATTCATAAAAAAGCTCGGTTCGGGCCCTTAAAGAATCATTTTAAGGCATCGTGCAAGGCTTGCTCGAATAACCCTTCCGATCAGCCCCGCCCCCCCTCGACATGGCCAAGGACCTTAGCTTGACGCAAGAGCGAGGGTCAGGAGCCAAGAAATAGCCGCATATCGCAAAAATTTACCTAGCCCCATCCACGCGACACAAGGCCAAAAAGACAAGCGCGACCAGCCGGCCACGAGGCAAAGCGGATCACCGATGACCGGCAACCACGCAAAGAACAGTCCCGCAGGACCGAGTCGACGAATCCACCGCTGGGCGCGGTGCTCAGCCGGCGTAGGGCTCCCAGCCGTCTGCCTGCGCCAGCGACCATACGCGCCGTGCGCACTCGCACCCATCCAGTAGCTCACAACGCCACCGAGGGTGTTGCCAGTTGTCGCAACAATCAAGGCCGGCCAGAGGAGATTGGGGGCGCTTGCCACATAGGCAAGGAATACAGGCTCGGACCCAAAGGGCAAAATTGTGGCCGCCAACAATCCCACCACGAAAAGTGTGGGCAGCCCAACCTCGGGCAAAGACAGCCAAATCAAAAATTCACGCAATAATTCGTTCAGAACAAACTCCAAGAGCAAGTAAGAGGACTTTAGCCTAGGCGTGTGATAATTGCGGCATTGCAGCACGCACGGCTAGGAAACTATGAATACCGATTATCTTAAGCGCATCCTCACCAGCAAAGTGTATGACGTTGCGGTCGAAACCGCCCTCGACCTTGCGCCTCAACTTTCTGCACGCATCGGCAACACTGTTTTACTCAAACGGGAAGACACACAGTCTGTTTTTAGTTTCAAGCTGCGTGGAGCCTACAACAAAATGGCACACCTGCCGAAGGCTGCGCTCGCACGTGGTGTGATCGCAGCCTCGGCAGGCAATCATGCCCAGGGCGTTGCACTATCGGCCCGCCGACTCGGCTGCAAAGCCGTGATCGTGATGCCAACCACGACGCCAGCGGTCAAGATTGAGGCCGTCAAAGCACTTGGAGGCCAAGTCGTTCTTGAGGGCGACAGCTTCAGCGACGCTTACGCCCATGCCCTGACATTAGAAAAGAAGCACCACCTGACCTTCGTCCACCCATTTGACGATCCGGACGTCATTGCAGGCCAGGGGACCGTCGGGATGGAAATCCTACGGCAACACCCTGGTCCAATCGATGCCATCTTTGTTGCGGTTGGAGGAGGCGGGCTCATCAGCGGCATCGCCGCTTACGCCAAGCAACTACGCCCGGACATCAAAATTATCGGCGTACAAACAGTCGATTCAGACGCGATGCTGCGCAGCGTTCGGGCGGGCCGCAGAGTGATGCTCAACGAAGTCGGGCTTTTTTCGGACGGCACCGCAGTCAAACAGGTGGGGGTCGAGACCTTCCGCTTGGCTCGCGAGTACGTGGATGATTACGTCGTCGTTGATACGGACGGGATTTGTGCGGCCATCAAAGATGTTTTCCAAGACACCCGCAGTGTGCTTGAGCCCGCTGGTGCGCTGGCGATTGCTGGAGCAAAACAATACGCCAGCGACCACAAGCTCAAAGGAAAAACACTCGTCGCGATCGCCTGCGGCGCAAACATGAATTTCGACAGACTCCGATTTGTGGCCGAGCGTGCCGAAGTCGGCGAGGAACGCGAGGCAATTTTTGCAGTCACGCTCCCTGAACAAAGAGGAAGCTTTCGCGCATTCTGCAGCCTCGTTGGTAATCGGAATGTGACCGAATTTAACTACCGTATTTCAGACTCAAACTCTGCCTACGTGTTTGTTGGGATTCAAGTGTCGAGCGCGAACGAGCCATTACGCATCGCCAATAGTTTCCGCAAACACGGCTTTGATACGCTCGACCTGACCGATGACGAAATGTCCAAAACCCACTTGCGTCATATGGTGGGTGGTCGGTCGGGGCTGGCGCACAACGAGTTGCTCTACCGCTTTGAATTTCCGGAGCGGCCAGGCGCTCTCATGCGTTTTCTACAATCAATGAAACCGGACTGGAACATCAGTCTGTTTCATTATCGGAATCAGGGTGCCGATTACGGTCAGATCTTGATCGGAATTCAAGTGCCGGCGGGCAGTAAGAAAGCTTTCAAGGTTTTCTTGGACGAAGTCGGCTATCCGCACTGGAATGAGACAGACAACCCCGCCTACAAGCTCTTTTTGTAGACGACTTCCTGCTGGCATGCGCTGACTGAACGGCCAGCGCACCTAGAAACGGCAGACGCTAAAAAATGGTGTGTCTGATTTCGCAATCAGTGACGAGCCACCTAGTTCGGGAAGATCAACAATCGCGGCCGCCTCGACAACGTTGCCGCCGAGCTGTTGCAACAATTTCACAGCGGCGAGCATCGTGCCGCCGGTCGCAACCAGATCATCCACTAACAAGACGCGCTGTCCAGGCTTGACCGAATCTTGATGCACCTCCACCACAGCATCGCCATACTCAAGGGTGTAGGCTGCCGAGACTGTTTTGTACGGCAACTTACCCTGCTTGCGTACCGGCACAAAACCAACCCCTAACGCGTAGGCCAGTGCACTTCCGAAAATAAAGCCTCGGGCATCGATACCCACCACCAGGTCGAGCTTGTGGCGCATATGACGGTATACAAAGATATCAATCAGTGCACGAAAAGCCCGTGGATCTTGCAGCATGGGGGTGATATCGCGAAACATCACACCAGGCTTGGGCCAGTCGGGTACATTGCGGATCAGGCTGCGTACGAGCTCTATCGGGTCCTGATATGGAATCGGGTTGTTCATCGAACGATTTTCCGCATGCGTTTAGACAAGACAAAGGATACGCTATTCAGGAGGTCCGCACGGTCACCGCACGCGAAACACGCAAGGCTTTGGCGCGCGCCTCGTCGATCGTTCGATCTTGCGCGAGCCCAACCCCCATACGTCGCTTCACAAACGACTCGGGCTTACCAAAAAGCCGCAGATCTGTACCAGGCTCCGCTAGCGCGGCAGCCACGCCATCAAAACCGATCCCTTGGGCTTCAACGCCCCCATAAATTACACTGCTTGCGCCCGGCGCAATGAGCGTCGTGTCGACCGGCAGGCCCAAAAGTGCGCGGGCATGTAGTTCAAATTCGCTTTGACGCTGGGTAATTAAAGTCACGAGACCCGTGTCGTGCGGACGAGGGCTCACTTCCGAGAACCAAACTTGGTCTCCCGACACAAAAAGCTCCACCCCAAAAATCCCTTGCCCACCTAAACTATCCGTTACCTGCAAGGCAATTTGTCGGGCACGCTCAAGTGCACGATCAGGCATCGGCTGCGGCTGCCAGCTCTCTACGTAGTCTCCATCAACTTGGCGGTGTCCGATCGGCTCGCAAAAGTGCGTTGAAATCTTGCCATCTGCTCCGCGTGCACGAACGGTGAGCAGCGTGATCTCATATTCAAAATCGATAAATCCTTCAACGATGATGCGTGTGCCATCCACACGCGCACCCTGCTTGGCAATATTCCAAGCTGATGCAATATCTTGCGGCCCACGCAACACGGACTGTCCCTTGCCGGAAGAAGACATCACGGGCTTGACCAGACAGGGGAACCCAACTTTTTGGGTCGCACGCTCAAGCTCCTCCACGGAGTCTGCAAACTGGTAGGGCGATGTCGGCAAGCCCAAATCCTCGGCCGCGAGCCGGCGAATGCCCTCTCGATTCATCGTCAACTGGGCTGCGCGCGCCGTCGGCGTCACACGGGCCTGACCGGCGGCCTCAAGCTCAACCAGCAAATCCGTCGCAATCGCCTCGATTTCCGGAACGATGATGTGCGGGCGTTCTTGCGCAATCACGGCCCTGAGCGCCTCTTTATCTGTCATGGCCACCACATGTGCACGATGCGCGACCTGTTGGCCTGGTGCGTGGGAGTAACGATCCACTGCAATGACCTCAACACCAAAGCGTTGCAAAGCCATGATGACCTCTTTGCCAAGCTCACCAGAACCCAACAACATCACCCTCAAGGCTGTGGACGATCCTGGCGTGCCCAGGCGGGCTTCAAAGGGCGCCAAGGCGGCTGCAGGGGATGCGTTCGATGAGAAAGGGGTCGTAGCCATAGGGATCCTGGTCGTTTTAAAAATGAACGATGTTGCATCACGGGACATTAGCAGATACAAACACCGCACGCCTTAGGGCTGAAACGATTAAAATCGGGCAATGTCTTCTCCTAAATCGTCCGCAGCCTCCGTGCTTGCATCCGCTCGACGCACCCTCGATATCGAAGCCCGTGCGTTAACTGAATTGAACCAGCGCCTGGACACGAGCGTTGAGAAGGCGGTCGCCCTGATGCTCGCATGCAAAGGGCGCGTAGTGGTCTGTGGCCTCGGAAAAACAGGCCACATTGCCCGCAAGATCGCGGCAACGCTTGCCTCGACTGGAACGCCCTCATTTTTCTTGCATGCAGCGGAAGCCATTCACGGCGATATTGGGATGATCGGCGGGCAAGATCTGCTGATCGCGGTGTCATATTCTGGCTCCGGGCAAGAGCTGCTCACCATTCTGCCTGCCGCCCATCGGCTAGGGGTCAAAGTGATCGCGATGACCGGGCATAACGATTCAGAGCTGGCTCGCCTAGCCGATGTCCACCTCGATGTAAGCGTCTCTCAGGAGGCCTGTCCGCTCAATTTGGCGCCGACCGCAAGCACCACCGTGGCACTCGCCATGGGTGATGCGCTGGCCGTCGCCTGCCTTGAGGCACGCGGCTTTGGCCCTGACGATTTCGCGCGCTCACACCCCGGCGGTGCACTTGGCCGGCGGTTATTGACGCGCGTGGCCGACATCATGCGCAGCGCCACATCGGTACCGAGCGTCACCCAGACCGCTTCGATCTTTGAAGCCTTGGAAGAAATCTCGCGCAAAGGAATGGGCATGACCGCCGTTGTCGACGCAGAAGGCCGTGCGATCGGCATTTTTACTGACGGCGACCTGCGCCGCTTAATAGAACGCAAAGGGGATGTGCGCAACCTCAGCGTAGCGGAAGGTATGTCCCGCCATCCCCGCCACATTCAGGCCGAGGCACTCGCCGTCGATGCGGCAGTCATTATGGACAGCCATAAGCTTAACCAGATGCTGGTATCGGACGAGCAAGGCAAATTGATCGGCGCCCTGCATATGCACGACTTGATGACGGCTAAAGTCGTCTAAATCGCGATGAACAGACCCCCTCCTATTCCCCACCCCGCCGAAGCACTCGTGCTTTCCAAAATCTCCGCCTCCGTCCGAGAGCGCCTTGCGCGCATCAAACTGATGGTGTTTGATGTTGACGGGATACTGACCGATGGCAGTCTTTGGTACGGCGAACACGGCGAAGTCTTCAAGCGCTTCAATGCGCTGGACGGGCATGGCCTGAAAATGCTGGCGGCGAGTGGTGTGACGGTTGTGCTGATGACAGGGCGCTCTGGTCCCATCGTTGATCGGCGTGCTGCAGAGCTGGGGCTCGGCGATGTCTTGCAAAACGTTCGCGACAAAGGCCTGGCCATCGCGGAACTCGCCACTAAACACCACGTTTCTCTTGAGCAAACTGGCTTCATGGGGGACGATCTCATCGACTTACCCGCGATGCAACGCACGGGCTTTGCTGCCTCGGTACCGGACGCCCCCGCCTACGTGCAGCAAGCGGCGCACTGGGTCGCGATCAAGGGGGCCGGCCATGGCGCAGCGCGCGAATGCTGCGACATCATTTTGGCGGCGCAGCATCGTCTTGGCACGTTTTTCCAGCCCGGGCGCCTTGGCCCAGGCACGATACAGTAGCGGTACATGAAAGAACGCGCCTCAATCGTCGTATCCTTCATTATCCTGCTCTCATTGGTCATGGGAACGTGGTGGGCCGCCGACTATTCACAGCGGGCAGTCGAAATTGATCCCCCCAGCCGCCTGACACACGAGCCCGACACCTGGGCCAAAAAAATCGTACTGCTACGTACGGACAACAAAGGTATTGTGATTCATCGTCTTGAAGGTGATTTGATGGAACACTTCCCCGACGACAAGTCCTACGAATTGATTGCGCCACGCGCCTTCGGACTAAAGCCGGAAAATCCACTCACAGTTGCAACCTCCCGCATCGCCGTTGTGTACGACGAGGGCAATCGCATCATCATGCGCGGTGACGCCGTCATCTTGCGTCTTGGGGATGCCGAGCGCCAACCTCTTAATTTCCGTAGCGAAGAGCTCACTTTGCTTGTGAAGGAAGATCTGAGTTTTACGGACCTGCCAGCGATCGCGACAAGCGGTCGTTCCCGCATGAGCGGAATCGGCATGCGCTTTAACAATGCCACGCAGCAGCTAGACGTGTTTAAATCGACCGATGTCGACATTGCCCCAAAAGATCAGGCGGCAGAATCGGCCCCCAAAGCGACCCCCAAAGGTTTAATACCCAAGCCATGATTAAACTTTGCTCTCAGCGCACCGCCCTCAGTTCATTGCTCACCATGTTGTGCATACTAGGAGCGACCGTCCATGCGCAGCCCGCACAACCACCTGTTGCGGCAGTCGAAGAGCCGAGTACCACCATTTTGTCAGACAGCCTGCATTACGATGACACAAAACGCGAAAGCACGTTCACGGGTAAAGTCGTCATGACACGCGGCCTACTCACCATGAACGCCGACGTGCTGCAAATGCGTGAAGACAAAGATGGCAATCAGTTCGGCGAAGCGACGATGAAAAGCGACAAGCTTGTCCTGATTCGACAGTTGCGCCCGGAAAATTTTGAAGTACTCGAAGGCGTTGGTCAACGCGCCGAATATGACGGCAAAAATGAAACCTTTGATTTGATCGGCAAAGCCGTTGTCTCGCGCTATATCTGCGGCAAACACTTCGATACGGTGAGCGGTCAACAGGTTCGTTACAACCAGAAAACGGATGTTTACCAAGCGTTTTCTGGGCCAAACTCTGCGAACGCGGATGGGCGCGTACGCTCTGTCGCACAACCCAAAGCACGGGCGGAAGCGGCCGTCGCCGAATGCAAAGCCAAGCAGGGCAATTTACCTCCTGCCCCTGCAGCGAAACCCGCTGGCACAGCACGCCCCTAAAGCATCACTCATGCAAACATCACAAGCCTCGACGTCAGCAAACGCAGCCCCTGATCACGCGCCGGGCAAACTCAGCGCAACCGGGCTGCGTAAGTCCTACGGCGGACGCATGGTCGTACAAGACGTTTCAATCTCTGTGAATAGCGGCGAGGTCGTTGGCTTACTCGGCCCGAACGGTGCAGGAAAGACGACGAGCTTTTACATGATCGTGGGCTTAGTCGCTGCTGACGCTGGCCGTATCGAGATCGATGAAACTCCAATCAGCAGCATGCCCATTCACCGTCGTGCGCGCATGGGATTGTCGTACCTCCCACAAGACGCCTCAGTTTTTCGTAGGCTGACGGTAGAAGAAAATATACGCGCGGTCCTCGAACTACAGATCGACAACGAAGGTAAGAAATTCTCTTCGAGCAAAATTGAAGAGCAACTCAACTCTTTGCTCGAAGAACTGCAAATTACGCATATTCGCAAAAACAGCGCGCTCTCCCTTTCTGGCGGTGAGCGTCGGCGTGTAGAAATTTCTCGCGCATTGGCCACACGCCCACGCTTCATTCTGCTCGACGAACCCTTCGCAGGTGTAGACCCTATCGCCGTAATTGAAATTCAGCGTATCGTCCGGTTTCTAAAAAGTCGGGGGATCGGCGTGCTGATTACTGACCACAACGTGCGCGAAACCCTGGGCATCTGCGACCGTGCCTACATCATCAGTGAAGGCAAAGTGCTGACCAGCGGCGTACCTGACGCGATCATTAATGACGCCTCCGTGCGCCGCGTGTATTTGGGCGAACACTTCAAGATGTAGCCCATCGGGCGCTGCAATCCCCACTTGTGCTGCAACGCACAACAAAAACATTCTGACACAGATCAATCCGAGGGTAGTTCTGCCCTTGATTTCCGTGCGCAAGTCACTACACTTGAACCATTACCAACAACTGCAGGAGTATCTCGCCGTCCACACCCGTGCATCCGCACAACCGCTGTTCCTTTTTGGAGAGTACGCAATGAACCTGAACATCACCGGTCACCATCTTGACGTCACCCCAGCCATCCGGGAATACATCCAAACCAAAATGGCCCGTGTTTTACGGCATTTTGATCACGTCATCGGCACGCAAGTCATTCTGTCGGTCGAACCACTCAAGCACCACGCAGAAATAACATTACATGTCCGCGGCAAAGATATCCACTGCGAAGCGTCGGAGCAAAATCTTTATGCCTCGATTGACTTGCTGATCGATAAAGTCGACCGCAAAGTCCTCCAGTACAAAGCGCGCACACAAGAGCACCATCATCTAGCGACGAAACGACAGGTTTTTGAGACGGCATAACCGCCTAGTGCAACCTAGCATCAAACGCCGCGCCCACCGAACATTTGGTGGGCGTTGTTTTTTGTACGGCATCACCACAAGCAAGCAAGGAGATCAAGCCGATTTGCGTAGGGCCAACCTATAATTCGTTGCATGAAACACTTGTCTCGCCTTTTGCCCCTAAGCAATGTTGTGCTCGACTTGCCCGCGACCAGCAAGAAGCGGGTATTCGAACAAGCGGGCCTCCTAATTGAAAATAATCAGGGCGTGGAACGGGCAGCAGTCTATGAAAGCCTGTTCGCTCGCGAGCGGTTGGGTTCGACCGGCTTAGGGTCCGGAATCGCCGTACCACACGGTCGCGTAAAAGGCCTGAAAACTGGCGTCGCCGCTTTTATTCGGCTCGCAAAACCCATCCCGTTTGATGCGCCAGACCGACAACCCGTCGACCAGCTCTTGATTCTGCTCACGCCAGAAGCCTCAACGCAACAACATCTCGATATACTTGCCGAAGTGGCTCGCCTGTTTTCTAACGACGCGCTCAGGTCAAGATTAACGTTGGAAACCGACCCCAAGGTCGTGCACGCATTGTTGACCGAAGACATACGTTAGTTTTTTGCGGGCAGACCCACCTCTTCCATTACGGAGTCACCATGCTGACGGTGCAGGACCTGGTTCACGACAATACCGAAGACATCCCATTTACCTGGGTTGCTGGGCAGACTGCGGCTGATCGCCTTATCCCGGATAACGGTATGGCGGCAGCCGATCTGATCGGTCACTTAAACCTGATCCACCCCTCTCGGATTCAGGTGTTCGGTACACAAGAGATGGACTACTACACCCGCTTCGACTCGAAGCGGCGGATTCATCACCTCGATGAACTCTTGGCGGGCGGTGTCCCGGCCATTCTGATTGCCGACAGCTTGCCGCCAACAGACGACTTGATCGACGGCTGTGAACGCAATCACATTCCGCTTCTGACGACCCCCGTTCCGGCCGCTGAACTCATCGATTTGCTGCGCATCTACCTCAGCAGACGTTTGGCGCCGGTCACAACCGTTCATGGTGTGTTCATGGATGTACTCGGGGTCGGCGTACTGATTACGGGCGAGTCAGGGCTGGGCAAGAGCGAACTCGCACTGGAGCTGATTTCACGTGGCCACGGCCTAGTGGCCGATGATGCGGTGGACCTCTCGCGCACAGCGCCACACGTTGTAGAAGGACATTGCCCCGAGCTCTTACGCAACATGCTCGAAGTGCGGGGGCTAGGCTTGTTAAACATCCGCACCATTTTCGGCGAAACCTCAGTGCGTCGAAAAATGAAATTGAAGCTAATTGTGCACCTTGTACGGGCAACCGCTCAGGACAAATTTGAACGACTACCTTTGCAAGATATGACGCAAGATATGCTTGGCTGTCCGATTCGCAAAGTTATGTTGCAAGTGGCCGCAGGACGCAACTTAGCCGTGCTAGTTGAAGCCGCTGTGCGCAATACGATTCTCAAACTGCGCGGTATCGACACGCTCGCCGAGTTCATGCAAAGGCAGGCTGAGGCCATTGCGCGAGGACAGCCCTAACATGCCGCAATTAAACGTCGTCTTGCTCACGGGAATCTCTGGCTCAGGCAAATCCGTTGCTTTGCGTTTGCTTGAAGATGCAGGTTACACCTGTGTAGATAATCTGCCGGTACGTTTTTTGCACGAATTTATCGGATCGATGCGCGGCGATCCAACAGGTCGCGTCGCAATTTCAATCGACGTGCGCTCACCCGGTGAACTCGATGAGTTACCAGACATCATCACCGCGCTATCCGCGATGGGGACGCAACTGCGTGTCGTGTTTTTGGACGCGGATGATCAGACACTCATTCAACGCTACTCTGAGTCGCGCAGGCGCCACCCTCTTTCAGATCGACTGGCCCGCAAAGGTGGCGCCGCCTCGCTAGAACAGTGCATCGCGCAAGAGCGTGATCAACTCGCACCTCTTCGCAATCTTGGCCATGTGATCGACACCTCGGGTCTCACGCCAGGTCAACTGCGCACCTGGATTCGAGACCTCGTGCAGGCGGATCGCAAGCCATTGCTGCTGACGTTTGAATCGTTCGCCTTTAAAAAAGGCGTACCCAGCGACGCTGACATGGTCTTCGATGTGCGCTGCCTGCCCAACCCACACTACGATCCCGTGTTGCGGCCACTCACGGGTAAAGATCAGCCCGTGGCCGACTGGCTGGCTGGCTTTGATGATGTCGGCCAAATGGCTAGTGACATTGAAGCGTTTATTCGGAAATGGCTGCCACGCTATACCGAGGACACTCGCAGCTACCTGACTGTTGCGATTGGCTGTACCGGTGGCAAACATCGCTCGGTCTATTTGGTTGAGACTCTCGCCAAGCACTTCACAGATCACGGCCCCGTGCTCGTACGTCATCGCGATCAGCCTACACTTTCCTAATGCGACCGACAGGCTCATCTCTTACCCGCGTTCTCATTGTTGCGCTAGTATGCGCGCTGCTAGCAGCCTGCTCAGGAGCGGGTCGTCGGGGTGGGGCCTATTACATGGATGATGGCCCCGAGGCCAATCCCCCCGCCAACCTAGATGCAGTTCCGGATGCCGTACCGCGCATTGAACCGCTGGCCCGTGGTCCAAACAACCCTTACACCGTCTTTGGTCAACGCTACGTGCCCGACACAACAGGTCAGCCTTACCGCGCACAAGGCCCTGCCTCCTGGTACGGTAAAAAATATCACGGCAAGCCCACCTCGAATGGTGAGCGGTACGATATGTATGGCATGACGGCAGCCCACCCAACATTGCCCATTCCAAGCTATGTACGTGTGACACGTGTCGCAACGGGCAAGACCGTTGTACTGCGCATCAACGACCGCGGCCCTTTCTTAGGCGGCCGCGTAATTGATTTGTCGTATGTTGCAGCCCATAAACTCGGCGTGCTCTCCCCCGGAAGCGCTGAAGTCATCGTCGAACGCATCATGCCGGAACAGATCGCCAACGGCACAGCGCTAGCGAGCAACACTCCGCCAGCTAGACCAATCTCCTCAGCAACGACCACGCCGACACCGCTGCCACCGCCGCCCACCACACCAACCGCGCAGAGCAATGCCCCAGCAGCTCCCGCCGTTGCAACGCTTCCACTCGCTGCCACGCCACCGGGCAGTGCAACACCGCTCGCTGCCGGATCTGTTTACCTACAGCTGGGCGCCTTTAGCGATCCGGCGCGCGCGCAGGCGATTGCTGCACGCGCCGCAGCACAAGTATCCAACCAAGCGGGTGTGTCGGTGAACGTCGAATTGGGGGCGGGCAATCTACATCGTGTGCGTATGGGGCCGTTCGCCAGCACCGAGGCTGCAACGCAAGCAGCCGCGCCACTCGAGAGTGCGCTCGGCGTTGCACCCAGGGTCACAGCGCCCTAGCCCCAATGCAAGACGGTAATTAGCCGCCCTTACGTGCCAACGCTCTTGCATAAAGTGTGTCGCGGGATTGGCCTGTCGCTTTGGCCGCGACGCGTGCAGCATCCCTGACCGACAACACGTCGAGCAAAGCATCTAGCCAGGCATCTACTCCGGCATCCACTTGCTCCGCCGCTTCCAGGTCAAGCTCTGCGTGCGCTGGATGAATGATGACCACATATTCACCTTGCTCGCGATGCGAATCCCCCTGCAACCATTGCTGTGCATCCGCTAAGGTGACGCAGGCGACTTCCTCAAAGCGCTTGGTCAATTCGCGCGCTAAACTCACTTGCCGATCCGGTCCCAGCACCAACAATAAATCTTTTAGGCTCGCTGCGATACGGTGTGGCGCTTCATAAAACACCACGGCCGTCGCAAGCTGCGTCCAATGGCGAAACCAGCGTTGGCGCGCCATGGATTTCGTGGGTGCGAAGCCGGCGAAGGCAAAACCAGGGGAAGCATCTGTCGTCACCCCCGTGGCCATGAGTGCCGTGATCACCGCACTCGCACCCGGCAAAGGAATCACGCGTAGACCTGCTGCGCGCACAGCTTGAACCACCACTCCGCCGGGATCGCTCACCGCGGGCGACCCCGCATCCGACACCAAGGCAACACGCTGCCCAGACTGTAGTCTTCGGACAATTTCGGCCGCTGCGCCGGTCTCATTGTGTCGGTGAGCAGCCATCGTCGGCGTATCCAACCCCCACGCATCCAACAGAGTGCGTGTGGCGCGCGTGTCTTCTGCGGCGATGATATCGGCCAATTGCAGGGCATGCCACCCACGCAGGGACAAATCGCCTAAGTTTCCAATCGGCGTGGCCACCACGTACAAAGCGTGGGTAGGCCATTGTTGTGCGTCAACTTTCTGACTGAGCCTGTGCCAGGCGTCTGGGCGCTCTTGCGGTGGGACATTTTCTGTCATGGCGAAGGTGTTTGGGTCTGAATTGTGGCAGTGTAGTCGGCTTACCTCACCTCGTCACGGCACATGACTCCTCACGACTACACTGCTCTCTTTTTGCAAGCAGCGCTGGCGCAAAAGAAAGCAATCACCAAGCGTAAGCGCGCCGACCGGGCAGCACGCTCATCCAGCGCTCGACAACTCGACAAGAACATCCCCTTTTTAAACCGCTCACCACTACAAAGGCGCGGTGACGCCTACGAAGCACGTGCACAACATCATCTGCAACGTGCCGGGTGTGTGGTGCTCGGTCGGCAGCTGCACTGCCCCGCAGGCGAACTAGACTTGGTCGTGCGCGAAGGCGCGGTGCTGGTATTCGTGGAGGTCCGACAGCGCACCTCAGGCAGATTTGGCGGGGCCTCCGCCAGCGTCACCACAGACAAACAGCGACGCATTCTGCGTGCGGCGCGCTGGTTTCTGAATGCGTTCGTACAACAACACTTTGGTGGGATAACGCCTTATTGTCGGATCGACGTACTAGCCTTTGAGCCAGAAGGGCTTATTTGGCATCGAGATGCCTTTCGCCTGACCCTCGATAAATGAGATAATTCAGGCACTGGAGCCGAACAATCGCCATGAACCTTGCCACGACACTCGCCGCCCACTTCAATGACCACGTCGCTGCGACACAAGACAGTGCAGCTGCGCTTTCCTCACCGCTCTTAAGCGCCATCGACTTGTGTTTTGGTTGCGTCACGAATAATGGCAAAATTTTGGCGTGTGGCAACGGCGGCTCGGCAGCTGATGCACAACACTTTATTGCTGAACTTGTGGGTCGCTTTGAGCGTGAGCGTCTTCCTCTGGCAGGAATCGCACTCAACACCGACACGTCGATCCTGACCGCAGTCGGCAACGACTACGGTTATGCCCAAATTTTTTCACGCCAGATTAGTGCCCTAGGGCAACCAGGTGATGTGCTTGTCGCCATTTCTACAAGTGGCAACTCAGAAAATGTCCAGCAAGCCATTCAATCTGCGCATGAGCGCGAAATGCGCGTCATTGCGCTGACCGGCAGAGGCGGTGGCGCAATGAATGACTTGCTCAGCACTGATGATATCCATCTTTGCGTACCGCACGACCGCACGATGCGCATTCAAGAAATCCATATATTGTTGTTGCACATGCTGTGCGATGGCATTGATACGCTCTTACTCGGAGACCCCGCATGACAATCGCCGCCCGCTTTATTCGTCCCGTTTTGCTTTGCGTCGCCCTCGGTGCGTCAGCCGGTATGCTGCAAGGCTGTATTCCGATGCTGATCGGTGGGGCTGCCGCGACGACAGGTCTGGTGGCTGTTGATCGCCGATCGATCGCGCAACAGACGGATGACAAAACCATAGAATTGAAAATCGGTGGTGAGTTACGCAACGCCTTTGGCGATAGCATCCGTGCGTCCATTACTGTGTATGACGGCGTTGTCCTACTCACGGGCGAAACGATCGGTAACGACGTTAAGGCCAAGGCGGGCGAGATTGCACGCAAAACTAAGGGCGTCAAATCTGTATCGGATCAAATCATCGTTGCAAAAGAGACGGCATCGGCTGGAGTCGTCGGCAACGATATTTGGATCACCTCCAAAGTCATGGCAACCCTGGCGACCACCAAAGACATTCCCTCACGCACGATCGTCGTCACGACCGATCGCGGAATCGTTTACCTGATGGGTCTTGTCACACAGCGCGAAGGCGACTTAGCCGCATCGACAACAGCACAAATCGGTGGGGTCAAACGCGTTGACAAGCTGTTTCAGATCATCACTCCAGCCGAAGCAAATCGCCTGGATACAGCCAATCGTCTGATGGGCGGCCGACTGGGTGACCCAGCTCAACCGGCCGCACCGGTCACGAACTCAGGTGCCGGCGCCGCACCCGCCCAAGGCGGCGTACAGGTCATGCCGATCCAATGAAGAAGCTCCTAGCGCTCGCATTACTCGCGGCGCTTGGCGGGTTCGGGGTGTGGTTCTTCGCTGCGCCCGCTCCGAAAGCGCCTGAGGTGACATTTTCGACGTTATCTGGCAAACAGATCACGATGTCTGAGCTGCGCGGCAAGGTCGTCCTGGTCAAATTCTGGGCAACCAACTGTGTGACCTGCGTGGCGCAAATGCCAGACAACATCGAGAATTATGAAAAGTATCGTACCCAAGGGTTCGAACTCATCGCTGTTGCGATGCAATACGACCCAGCTAACTACGTCATTAATTTTGCGGAAACACGCAAACTACCCTTCCCTGTTGCGCTCGATACTGTGGGCAAAGCAGCCAAAGCCTTTGGCGATGTGAAGCTTACGCCAACCGCTTTCCTGATCGACAAAAACGGCCAAATCGTTAAGCGCTATCTCGGTCAGTACGACAAGCAAGAGTTTCGACGCACACTCGAAAAAGCTTTAGCCGGCTAGCCCCCATCAGGTCATTCTTGGCTCTACAATCCGACTCCAACGATTTGTTCCGATCCACAACCTCTTGCCTGCCGAACGCTCATGACCAGTCAGACACAAACCACTTCCATGCCCCCCGAAGTATTTGCAGAAGTCTTGTCCGAAAGTCTGCCCTACATTAAACGCTTCCATGGCAAGACGATTGTCATCAAGTACGGTGGTAACGCAATGACCGAAGAGGTCTTGCAGCGCAGTTTTGCGCATGACGTCGTATTGCTCAAACTGATCGGACTCAACCCCATCGTGGTTCACGGTGGCGGGCCACAGATTGACGAAGCGTTGCGCCGTATCGGCAAACAAGGTACGTTTGTTCAAGGGATGCGCGTCACAGACGCAGACACGATGGAAGTCGTCGAATGGGTGCTTGGTGGACAGGTTCAACAAGATATCGTGCTGATGATCAACGAGGCGGGCGGCAAAGCAGTTGGCCTGACCGGCAAAGATGGCTGTCTGATTCAGGCAAGCAAAAAACTGATGCCGAACAAGGACGATCCTTCTAAACCTCTAGATATCGGTTTTGTGGGCGACATCGATCGTGTCGAACCGGCCGTTGTGAAAGCCTTGCAAGACGATCAGTTCATTCCGGTGATTTCGCCTATCGGTTACGGGGTAGACGGTCTTGCCTACAACATCAATGCGGACGTCGTTGCCGGCAAGATGGCCGAAGTGTTGGGCGCTGAGAAATTACTCATGATGACCAACACACCTGGCGTACTGGACAAAGACGGCAAGCTACTGCGCCAACTGTCAGCAAAAACAATCGATGCGCTGTTCGCCGACGGCACGATTTCAGGTGGAATGTTGCCCAAAATTTCATCTGCACTTGACGCAGCGCGTAATGGCGTGAAGTCTGTGCACGTTGTGGATGGTCGCGTGCCGCACTGCCTGTTGCTCGAGGTATTAACAGACCGCGGCGTCGGCACCATGATCTCGTCGCAGTAATGCGCGCGTGACGCCTAAACGACTGCCTCTGCACCCACGGATACGCGTGCGTCGTGCACGCGTGCATCTCACTGAGGGCTCAGTCGCTTCGCATAGCAAAGAGCGCGTCTGGTTCTTTGATCTAGACAACACCTTGCATGACACGTCATACAAGATTTTTCGCGAGATTAATCTTGGCATGACTGCAGCGGTGATGGAGGCACTCTCCCTTGACGAGCAAGAAGCAAGCGTGTTGCGCACGAAGTACTGGCGCAAGTATGGCGCAACCCTAATTGGCCTGGTACGACATCATCAAATCGATGCACATGCTTTTTTGCACCGCAGCCACGACTTTGATGTCGCCCCGCTCGTGCGAGCCGAATCCGGTCTAGCGCAAAAGTTGCGTCGCTTGCCTGGGCGCAAGGTGCTGGTGACCAATGCACCTCTGCACTACGCGCGGGCCGTACTAAAGCACCTAAAAATTCTGCAGTGCTTTGACGGCCTATGGGGTGTCGAACAGATGCGCCTGCATGGTCATTTCAGACCAAAACCCTCAAGCACAATGATGCGTCACATTTTGGCGCACGAAGGCGTGTCCCCACGCAGAGCGGTTCTTGTCGAAGACACCGTAGAAAACCTGCGCGGCGCACGGCGCGCCGGATTGCGGACCGTCCATGTCTACCACCCGGGAACGCCCTTCGGTCTTGGCAAAAGTGGGCGCCCCAATTTCATCGACTTGAGGGTAAACTGCGTGTCAGACTTGCTGCTTCAAAAGCGTCCGTTGCGGGCGTAGCACACACCCCTTCGCAGCGTACGCCTCATTTTTAATCCTTCCTTGGTGGGCCGAACGCGATGTCAGTCAAAACCGGCGAACGTAAACTTCAGATTCTGCAAATGCTCGCAGAAATGCTTGAGCAGCCCCGTGCAGCGCGCATCACGACTGCCGCACTCGCTGCGCGCATGCAATTATCCGAGGCTGCGCTTTATCGCCATTTCGCCAGTAAAGCCCAGATGTTTGAGGGCCTGTTCGAATTCATCGAGTCCACCATTTTCACGCTCGTCAATCAGATTATCGAATCCGAGCCTAACGGCGTAGAGCAAGCCCGCAAAATCGCCGCGATGTTACTGACCTTTTCCCAGCGCAACCGCGGCATGACGCGCGTCCTAACGGGAGACGCGCTCGTCACCGAAGATGAGCGGCTGCAAGCACGCGCCAATCAAATTACAGATCGGATTGACGCTTCCTTTAAGCAATCACTGCGACATGCAATCACGAGTGGGACGCTCGATCCGGCAACCGAAGCAACCGCATTGGCCTCTGCGCTTACACAATTTGTATTGGGTAGCTGGCTACGCTTCGCTCAGAGTGCCTGGCAAACTACGCCAACGCTGCACATGGACGCACAACTCAAATTGATTCTCGGTCGGACCTGAAGCGGACGCTCAAACCAGGTCGTTCAAGCTTGCGGTCTTGATGAACAAACGATGCAACCAGGATCACGTTTAACCTTCACACTGTGCCATTGCATATCAAGTGCATCCAAAATCAACAAGCGGCCTTTTAAAGTCGTTCCGATCTGCGCGATGACTTTTAAAGCTTCTGCAGCCTGCATACTCCCAATAATGCCGACAAGCGGTGCAAATACACCAGTTGTCGCACAATTAAGCGCTTCGACATCGTCCGCCTCTGGAAATAAGCAGTGGTAACAAGGTGCCTGATTATCTCGCGGATCGAATACGCTAACCTGCCCCTCAAAGCGAATACCCGCACCCGAGACCAAGGGCTTGGCGTGCTTGACGCACGCTCGATTTACGGCATGGCGCGTTGCGAAGTTATCGGTACAATCCAGCACCACATCGACTTGTGAAATTTCTTCGTCGAGCGACGAAGAGTCCATTCGCGTTGTTCGAATCTCAACCTTAAGTTCTGGATTCAATGCCAGCATCGTCTGACGACCGGACTCTGCTTTGAGTTGCCCGAGACGACTAGTGTTGTGCATAATTTGCCGCTGCAAATTGCTGATCTCCACCACATCATGGTCAGCCAGCACAATCGTCCCGACACCCGCTGAGGCAAGATACATGGCGGCTGGCGAGCCAAGCCCACCTGCGCCTACGATCAACACCTTCGCTGCCAGAAGCCTTTCTTGGCCTTCTATGCCCAACTCATCTAACAAGATGTGTCGGGCATACCTCAGCAACTGAGCGTCGTTCATTTCTTACTCGATGATCCCTCGTTCACAGCACCAGCCTTCGCACTTTTGGGTGCAGGTACCGCTTTCTGGATCGGCTTGCCCTCGAGATAGTTCACCGCCTGCTGTAACTGGAAGTCTTCCGGCGTGCCAAACTGGAACACCTTGTTGGTATCAGCAAGCGGTGCCTCGTCTTCTTTTGCTTTCGCCTGCTCTTCCGTAGTTTGACGGTTGCTCAGGTGGCGTTGCAAATCTGCTTCGCGTGGCAACTTGAACAAATCACCCTCAGCGGTATCTGCCACCACGATGTCGGGGCTGATACCTGTCGCCTGGATAGAACGTCCGTTCGGTGTGAAATAGCGCGATGTCGTCAACTTAATCGCTGTGCTGTCCGAAATAGGTAGGATGACCTGGACAGAGCCTTTACCAAACGTACGGTTGCCCATGATGGTGGCCCGCTTATGGTCCTGCAACGCGCCGGCAACAATTTCCGACGCAGATGCTGAGCCAACGTTCACGAGCACAACCATTGGCACGGTCTTCACCCAGCTAGGCAAGCCGCGCAGATAATCGGACTCGCCGCGAGCGTAATCAGAAGGATTCGATAAGTACTTTTGCTTGGCATCTGGCGCACGACCATCGGTTGAAACAACCAGAGTGTCTGGCTTGAGGAAAGCGGCCGACACACCAATCGCGCCACTGAGCAACCCGCCCGGATCGTTACGCAGATCGAGAATCAGCGCCTTTGGAGCCCCCTTGGCACCGAGCTCTTTTAAATGGCGTGCAAGATCAACACCTGTTTTTTCTTGAAACTGTGCGATCCGGACATAACCAATATTTCCATCGAGCATCTTGCTGCGAACGCTACGCACACGAATCGTGTCGCGCACAATCTTAATGACGATGGGCTGTGCCTGCCCTTGTCGAATAATCGTCAAGGTAATGGGCGTTCTGACAGGACCGCGCATCATCTTGACTGCATCCGTCAGCGACAATCCTTTGGTAGAAGTGTCGTCAATTTTTGAAATTAAATCGCCGGCGCGAATTCCAGCGCGCGCCGCAGGGGTGTCTTCGATCGGGGAGATCACCTTGACCATGCCGTCTTCCGTACCAACCTCAATGCCCAGACCACCGAACTCGCCCTGCGTCGAACTTTGCATTTCTTTAAATGCGTCTGCATCTAGGTAAGCCGAGTGCGGGTCGAGATCTGACAGCATCCCGGCAATTGCGCCACCGATTAATTTTTTATCGTCTACGGCCTCAACGTAATTGTTTTTGATTGCCGAGAAGACGCTAGAAAATTGGCGCAGCTCATCGAGGGGCAAAGGCGAGCCGCGCTGTGCGACGGCACTGATGCCCAAGCTCAACAACACACCGGCCACAATACCTGCGGAAACTAGACCGAAACTACGTAATTTGCGAGTGCCCATGCACATTCCTGAATTCAATAAAATCACCGGGCCAGATAGGCTATCGGGTCGACGGCAGCGCCACGGTGTCTGATCTCGAAGTATAGGGCCGAATCCACTTGCCCACCCGTACTTCCCGCCAGAGCCACATTATCTCCAGCCCGAACCGTATCGCCCACTTGCTTGAGTAAGCTCTGGTTGTAGGCATAGACGCTCAAATATTCCTGACCATGGTCCACAATCAAAAGGTTGCCGAACCCACGCAACCAGTTGGAATAGACCACGGTGCCGCCGCCAATCGCCTGGACAGGCGCCCCGGCATCGGCGCGGACCAAAATACCCCGCCAAATACCGCCCTCGGGACGATCTGTCCCAAACCGCGCCATAACGGTCCCACGAATGGGCCAGCGCACATTTTTTGATAATCCCTTACCGGGAGCAAGGGATGCGTTGTCGGCCTCAGCCGCCTGACGGGGATTATCTGCCGCGGCGGCGCGCCGCGCCTCATCGGCTTCACGGCGTGCCTGATCGGCTTGCCGACGCGCTTGCTCGGCCTCGCGCTGCGCTTTCTCTTTACGGGCCAATTCAAGCTTGCGGGCTTCTTGCGCCCGGCGTTCGGCCTCGGCTGCCGCCTGTTGGGCCGCCTTAAGCTGCCCATCTAGATCCGAAATTAAACCGGAAAGACGCTTTTCGTCCTGCCCGAGCCGAGTCGCTTCAGCGCGCTGGGCTTGCATCTGCCCTTCAATACGCGCCAAAACGGTAGCGCGCTCCTTCTTTTGCGCCTCAAGCGCCTCTTTCTGTTGCGTGGTTTCACTCACCAACCGCGCAACATCCTTTTGACGGGCATCTGCGCGCGCCTCAAGTTGCGCCAAGCGCTCAATATCCTTCTTGAGTGCAGCGACGGTATCCGCACGCGCCTTGGAAACATAGTCCAGGTACGCCAGATTTCGCCCGAGCTCTTGCGGATCATCGCCAGAGAGAAGCGCTGACCAAGGGGATAAACCGCTGGAATACTGCCTGCGTAACTGATCTGACAGTTCGTCGCGCCGAACACCTAACGCCCGTTGCTGACGCGTGATTTGGCGTTGTAAATCCTCTAGCTCGCCCTGCGCTTTCTTAAGATCTGTCGCGAGCTCAGCGATACGCCGAGATGTCTGGGAAATCGCGGTTTCAGAGGCCTTTAGTGCGTCGGCGGCTTCTTTGCGATCCGCTTCCCGGGCATCCAGCTCTTTTTGCACAGACTGAATACGCCCGCGCAAATCCTCACGTTGACGCTGCGCCTGTGTCTGCCGGGCCGCAATGTCCTCGGGCTTGGCAACAACCGCGCCCACGCCCCAAAAGAGGCTGAGGGCTACGCATAGAGGGATCGCAAAGCGACGTTTGATCACGCTTTCTTGGCTTTTCCTTGTGCCGCTACAGCTGCCATCGCCGCTTCAATTTCTGCGGGATCGCCCAAGTAGTAGTGGCGGATTGGACGTAAATCCTTGTCCAGCTCGTACACCAACGGTTGTCCCGTCGGGATGTTCAAGTGAACAATGTCGTCGTCGGAGACATTATCCAAATGCTTGATCAAGGCGCGCAAACTGTTGCCGTGCGCGGCGACCAGCACGCGGCGACCCGCGCGGATCGAGGGCGCAATCGTTTCGTCCCAGAATGGCAATACACGCGCAACGGTGTCCTTCAGACATTCCGTCGCCGGCAGCTGCTCGGGGGTCAATTTGGCATAGCGGGGGTCAAAACGAGGGTGGCGCTGATCGTCCAGAGCAATCGGATTGGGTGCGATTGCATAGGCGCGACGCCAAATGAGCACTTGTTCATCGCCATACTGAGCGGCCATCTCGGCCTTATTTAGCCCCTGCAGGTCACCATAATGGCGCTCATTGAGCCGCCAGTTGTTATGAACAGGCAAATACATCGTATCCATCGCGTCCAGTGCGATCCAAAGCGTACGGATTGCGCGCTTGAGCACCGACGTAAAAGCCACGTCGAAAACATAGCCTTTTTCTTTAAGTAGTTCGCCGGCGCGACGCGCCTGGTCGCGGCCTGCCTCGGTCAAATCGATATCGGTCCATCCCGTGAATCGGTTTTCGAGGTTCCATTGGCTTTCGCCGTGACGCATCAAGACTAATTTATACATGGCAGACACAGGTTAAAGTGTGGTTAAAGCGCCATTTTATAATTGTCTTTGTCTTTACAACCAGTCGACCCTTTTTTAGGGGCCAAATCGCCCCTTTTGGACACACCGTGGATTTCTTTTTAGATCAAAACAACCTTCTTTTAATCGGTATCGCGATTGGCTCGGGGCTTGCTTTAGCCTGGCCAATGATTCAACGTAGCCGCGGTGGTGCGACCGTGAGCAGCACCCAGGCTGTACAGATGATTAACCATCAAGGTGCTGTTTTGCTCGACGTGCGTTCAATCGAAGCGTTCCATGGCGGCCATATCCCACAGGCGCGCCATGCTCCGCTTGCGGACATCGAAAAAAAGGCAGCCAATCTTGCAAAAGACAAGCCGCTCATCATCGTGTGTGAAATGGGGCGCAGCGCCGTCGGCGCGGCCGCTCGCCTGCGCGCACAAGGCTTCACTGCCGTAAGTATCTTAGACGGCGGGATCAAAGCTTGGTCCACCGCCGGCCTCCCCCTTACGACCAAATAACGGAGTTACAAGATGAACAAAGTTGTCATGTACACCACTGGCTACTGCCCTTACTGCTCACGTGCTGAGATGCTTCTAACGCAGCGCGGCGTGGCCGAAATTGAAAAGATCCGCATCGATGTCGACACCGAGCAGCGCGCCATCATGATGGAACGCACTGGACGCCGCACCGTTCCACAAATTTATATCGGTGATACCCACGTCGGTGGTTTTGACGATCTGTCCGCTCTCGATCGCGACGGAAAACTATTGCCTCTGCTAAACGGGTAAGCCTCCACCGCTCACCTATTTTTTCTCCCCTGACCCTGGATTCTTTATGTCTGACCAAAACGCCCAAGCCGAAAATGCGCCTTCATTCAACATGCAGCGCGTCTATCTCAAGGACCTTTCCCTCGAGATGCCAAATGCTCCAAATATTTTTCTAGAGCAAGACGCGCCCGAGGTTGAAGTCGCCATCAACGTAGGTGGCCAAGCGCTCGCAGAGACCGTTTTTGAATCGACCGTGACCGTCACAGTGACCACACGCATCAAAGACAAGGTCTTGTATTTGGTTGAAGCGACACAGGCAGCAATTTTTGAAATCGCAAACATCCCCGCAGAGCAGCTTGATCCAATCATGGGTATCGTATGCCCGACCATGCTGTATCCCTATCTGCGTGCAAACGTGGCCGACGCAATTACCCGCACATCGTTGCCACCCTTGCATCTCGCTGAAGTCAATTTCCAGGCCATGTTCGAGCAGCGACTTGCTCAAGCCGCGCAAGAAGCAGAGGGCGCGACTGCAGGTAAAGACTCGGGCTTAATCTTACCTCCTGGCATGACCCGTCAGTAATGCAGCAATCGCGCATTCCCCATGTCCGCATCTAACGCAACACACGACCACGTTGTCGTGCTCGGTGCGGGCGCGTGGGGAACGGCGCTTGCAAACATCGCGACAGCGCATTGCCACACGGAGCTTTGGGCGCGCGATGACAAAGTTGCGAATGAGATCCGCAATACACATACGAATCAGCGGTATTTGCCCGGCATCGCACTTCACACCGCAATGCGGACAACCAGTGACTTAGACGCTGCACTCGACAACGTCTGCGCTGGACCATCCCCTGGCTTGTTAATTCTCGCCGTTCCACTCGCAGGCTTGCGCGCCTTGTGCGAACAACTCGCCAAGAAGCTGTCGCATCGAACCGACCGCATCGCCGGCATCATTTGGACTTGCAAAGGGCTTGAGGCTCAGAGCGGGCAACTACCTTCCGAAATCGCCAACGAGGCACTAAGCACCAAACTTAAGGTTGCGACGGGCGTGCTGTCTGGCCCCTCATTCGCGCGCGAGGTCGCACAAGGCCTACCCGTTGCACTCACCGTTGCGAGTAAGAGTGCAGCGCTGCGCGATCGCTGTATTAAAGCACTGCATGGTGGGGCTGTTCGGGTATATGCGAGTGATGACGTCGTTGGCGTTGAAGTCGGCGGAGCCTTAAAAAACATTATGGCAATTGCCTGCGGTATTGGCGATGGCCTCGGGCTTGGCACCAACGCACGCGCCGCGTTGATTACACGAGGCCTTGCGGAAATGGCCCGTTTTGGTGAGGCGATGGGTGCGCGCCCCGCAACGTTCTATGGCCTGACAGGGCTAGGTGATCTCGTATTGACTGCAACGGGCGACCTGTCGCGCAATCGACTTGTTGGTCTTGAGATTGGCCGTGGACGCTCTTTGTCTGATATTCTGGCTGGTGGCTTAACGGCTGAGGGCGCGCGTTGCGCACAGGCGGTGTTACTGCGCGCACGGGCCCTCCAGGTAGACATGCCGATTACCCATGCGGTATGTGAAGTTTTGTTCGAAGGTATCGCCCCAATCGACGCAGTCACCCACTTGCTGGCACGCGAAGCAACAATAGAGTAAGTACCATGCAAATACGCATTACACTAGGTACAACGCTACGCACAACGCTGCGTACAGCACTGCGCATCCTGTCGATAGCCTGCGCATGCATCGCAGGCAGTTTTTCAGCGCACGCACAGCAGGCATGGCCGCTGGAGCGACCCATTCATCTGATCGTTCCATTTCCAGCGGGTAGCTCACCCGATCTACTGGCACGGCTTCTGGCAACACCTCTGTCCAAGGCGCTCAACCAAAACATCGTTGTCGAAAACAAACCCGGCGCTGGGGGTAATGTCGGCACGCGCCTAGTCGCAAAGGCCGCGCCCGATGGCTACACACTACTCTATACGATCAACGGGCCGCTCGTCACCGCAGCGACGCTTTATAAAAAAACACTCGGCTATGACCCCTTTAAAGACCTCTCGCCAATCACTTTGGTCGCGACCAGCCCCAACGTACTGGTTGTGAACGCGGCCTTTCCTGCCTCGACACTTTCTGAGTTCGTGTCGCACCTCAAGGCCAATCCTGGCCGCGCAAACTATGGCTCGGTCGGACCTGGGAGTGCGTCCCATCTCGCCATGGAGCTCTTTCAGCATCAGGCTGGGATTGACCTGACACACATTCCATACGCGGGCTTTCCACAGGTCACAACGGCGATTGTTGGGCAAGATATCCAGGCAGCATTTATGGTGCCCGCTATTGCAATGACACAAGTTAAGAGCGGTAAGGTCAAAGCACTTGGTACGACAAGCCTGACCGAAGTCGGTGAGCTACCTGGGGTCCTCCCCGTCGCTAATCAGGGCTTTCCGGGTTTTGAAGCGACTTCCTGGAACGCCATTCTTGCACCAGGCGGCACTCCACCCGCCGTGACCGACCGATTGCAAAAAGAGTTAACAACGATTATTCAAAGTGAAGACATGAAAGCAAAGTTTGCTGCCCAGTACTTTACGGCTGTTGGCTCGTCGCCTCAGGAGCTCACGCGGTTAATGCAGCAAGAAAAGTTACGCTGGGACGAAGTCATTGCACGTTTAAAACTGTCACTCGATTGAGTTCACGCGACTTTGTTTAATTGGCGCCCGCGTATCCTTGCTGACGCCAGGCTTCAAACACAAGCACCGCAACAGCATTCGATAAGTTCAGACTGCGCTGTGTCGGCAGCATGGGCAGTCGTAGACGCTGCTCAGGCGCAAACAAGGCCATTTGTTCTGCGGACAAGCCTGCTGTCTCACGCCCAAAGACAAATACATCGCCTGGCAGGTAGGTCATCTCGCCAGCATGGCGCGTACCTTTTGTCGTAATCGCAAAAACACGGTCAGCCGGCGCGCCAATCGCTGCGATGGCCTGTTCGAGGCTGTCATGTTGGGCAATAGGTTGCCAGTCATGATAGTCAAGCCCCGCGCGTCGAAGCTTCGCGTCATCCACCGTAAACCCCAAAGGCTTCACTAAATGCAGACGCGCACCGGTATTCGCGCACAGCCGAATGACGTTGCCTGTGTTTGGCGGAATTTCGGGTTGGACAAGAATCACATGAAACATGGTCGTTATTGTGCCAGAGCTCGACAGGCTCGTCAGGCACGACGATGTGCAGGAGTCTTTGCGCCAACAAGTCCGACGACACCGCGTGCGCCAGCTTGCCGCAGCGCGCACGCAGCCGCTTCAAGCGTACTGCCTGTCGTGGTGACATCATCCACGACACCGACCCACACATCAGGCAGCGTAATGTCGCACCTATACAGATCAGAAACACTGTGTCTGCGCGCGACACGATCTAGTGACTTTTGACTATCACCGCTTCGCGTGCGCGTCAGCCATAACCTTCTGAGGGGCACGCGCGATAGTCGTGACAACTCGACGGCAATCTCAGCTGCGGGATTGAACCCGCGGCGCCGCGCAGCACGCAGGTCAGATGGGATGGGCACCAGTGCGGCCAATCCAGGCAAAATCGGCTGGTGTGAACGCATCGCATCCCACAGCAAACGTGCAAATAGTCCAGCGTGGTTCAACTGCCCACCTTCTTTGAACGCGCACATCAACCGATCAGCCGGCGCAGCGTAATACGTTGCCGCGACAACGGTGCACCCGTTACGCTCTTGCGCTGAACTACTTACACACCGCACCGCGGCTTCACAGCGCCGACATAAATCACCCGCCGCTGCAGGCCAGCTACATAATGGACACTCTCCGCACAAACAACGTCGAAATAGCTCCCGAATAGAGTACATTTTGATACCTCCAGCCGCCATTGTCGGAGCTCGCTGAAAGATTGTGTACAAACTATGACTTCGCCGTCCACGCCTAGCCGTCTTCCAATTGATCCAAAACACGTTGCCATGCAATTCGCACGGCGCGGTGATCTTGCGGACGCACAGTTTTTGCATACGGAGATTGCTCAGAGAATGGATCAACGGCTAAAACTGATTCGCCTACAACCCACTGAAATTCTGGATGCGGGCTGTGGCGCCGGACAACAGTTGAGCCTGCTACATGCACGCTACCCGGCAGCACGCTATCAGGGACTCGATCACTGCGATGCATTGCTCGCGAAAGCACAACAGCGCGCGCTTAAGCAATGGCCGCGGCGCATGCCGAACTGGCTATGCAAACTGCTGGGGCGTAAAGTACCTGCGCAATGGATACATGGGGACCTGGCGCAGACCGCACTCCCCCCTGAATCACTCGACCTCGTGTGGTCCAACCTGAGCTTGCACTGGCATCCAGCACCCCACGATGTGCTCCAGGAGTGGGGCAGAGTATTACGACCAAACGGTCTTGTGTTCTTTTCCTGCTTTGGTCCCGCAACATTAAAAGAGTTGCGCTCTGCACGACAAGACGCGCAGCTGCATACACGCACACCAGAATTTGTCGATATGCATGACTTCGGAGATTTATTGGTCGAAAAGGGTTTTTCAGATCCAGTCATGGACCAAGAAGTTTTGACCTTGACCTACGAGACGCCAGAAAAACTACTGGCAGATGTTCGTGCGCTCGGTGGTAATGCAGCAATTGGACGCCACGCAGGCCTCGCGGGGAGAGGCTGGCGTAACCGTCTGCTGCAAGCGCTCGAGGCGCAACGCCAACCGGATGGGCGCCTTCACTTAACGATCGAAGTGGCCTATGGCCACGCCTGGCGCAGCGCCCTACGCCGCACGCCTAGCGGTGAAACGCGGATCAGCGTGAGCGCGATCGGCCGCAAATCAGCCAAAGAATGACTGATAAGCTTTCACACTCATGTACGTCGCGAGGCCAAACAGTAGGAACGCGAAAATACGCTTCAGTGTTTTCACCGGGAGATTGTGCGCTGCTTTGGCACCAATTGGTGCCAACAATACGCTGACTGAACCCAGCACTAACAGCGCGGGCCAATAGATGTAGCCAATCATTTCTGAAGGCAGGCCCTCTTTACCCCAGCCGGACCATACGTACCCAATTGTGTTCGCAAACGCGATTGGGAAACCTAACGCGGCGGAGGTTCCAACCGCCTGATGTAAAGGTACATTGCACCAGAGCAAAAACGGAACGGAGATAAAACCTCCGCCAGCACCAACTAGGCCAGACACAAATCCGATCGTTCCACCAGCGGCAACAGACCCCGCTCGCCCTGGCATCTGCCTAGCTGATTTCGGCTTTTTATCAAGAAGCATCTGTAGCGCGGAATAGCCCACGAAGATTGCAAAAAACAAAGCCAACCAACCCGTCTTAAGTGCCGCAAAGATCGCACCGCCAGAAATGAGTCCGCCGACAAGAATGCCTGGAGTTAAGGCCAAGACCAAATCCCACCGAACCGCACCTTTGCTATTGTGGGCACGCACGCTCGAGACTGAGGTAAACAAAATCGAAGCCATCGAGGTGGCGATCGCGGTATGCACAATCAGCTCAGGGGAAAGCTTTTGCCATGTCAGCAGCAGCGTTAAAAATGGAACCAGTAGCATTCCGCCACCGATTCCCAGCAATCCGGCAGCAAAGCCCGTGACACAGCCTAGAATGACAAGTGCGACAATAAATAGTGGGTCCATGGCGTTGCTCTCTGTCTCGACGCTATAAAAGTGGCTCAGTATACTGACAGGATCTCTATTGTGCCGGCGCTTAATTGGCCAACCCTCTCTCCTAACGAATACTCAGCATGAACTCTCTCGATACCGAAGTCCTGCAAGCCGCCTTCGATTGGATTCGCGAAGGGCATACCGTGCACCTCGCGACCGTTGTACAGACGTGGGGATCCGCGCCTCGGCAAGCGGGTGCCATGTTGGCGGTGCGCAAAGATGGGCGCGTCGTTGGTTCCGTGTCTGGGGGCTGTATTGAAGATGACCTGATCGCACGGGCGCAAGCGGGGCAATTGCCATCCAAGCCTGAGTGGGCGCGCTACGGAGTTTCGCAAGAAGAAGCTGCGCGATTTGGCCTGCCTTGCGGCGGCACCTTGCGGCTCGTCATCGAGCCGCTCAACCTGGGTGACTGGATCGATCGCGTGATCGCAGTCACACAAACGCAGCAACTCATCGGGCGCTGGCTCGACCTAACAACCGGCGTATCGACCCTGACCGATGCACGCCCTGGCCAACTAACTGAAGTGAAAGACGATGGCTGTCACTTTGTTTACGGCCCACATTGGCGCCTGTTGATTATTGGTGCAAATCAGACAGCCCAAGCGCTTGCCCAAATCGCAACAATGCTGGAGTTTCAGGTGATTGTGTGTGATCCACGTGAGGAGTTCACCGCCGACTGGAACATGCCCGGGGTATCGCTTCAGCCCGGAATGCCGGATGACGCCGTACTAGAAATACAAACGGATGCGCGCACCGCGATCGTGGCGATCACCCACGATCCAAAACTCGACGATATGGCGCTCCTTGAAGCGCTTAAGTCAAAAGCATTTTATGTGGGTGCGCTTGGCTCTTCCCGTAACCAGGCCAAACGCCGTCAACGTTTACTAGACTTTGATTTAACCGAGCAAGACATCGCTCGCTTGCACGGCCCTGTCGGTTTACAGATCGGCAGTCGCACGCCCGCGGAAATCGCCGTTGCAGTCGGCGCGCATTTGGTTCAGGTTAGGCGTGCACTCGAAGATGAGCGTGTCGCGGGTTTAACCCATCCGCCTAAACAAGCTGACTAAAGAAGCAGGTGGCAGCCAGGCCGATGCTCAGCTGCCGCGCTTACGTGACTCGATGCCCAACTGTTTGAGTTTGCGGTAGAGGTGGGTTCGCTCAAGTCCCGTCTTGTCGGACACGCGCGTCATGCTGTGATTTTCGCGAGCAAGGTGATACTCAAAATACACACGCTCAAACGCATCCCGGGCCTCTCGCAGTGGCAACTCAAGAGAAATATCGCCCAGCAAGCTTGGGTCGGCCGGGGCTGCGGCAACTTCGGGCGCAACCGGAGCAACCGTCTCGACGGGCTCTTGGGGCGCGGCCACAGGCGCAACCGCTGGTGCAACGACCGGCACGAATGCGCCACTCGCTGATTTCACGACGGGCAATCGCCCCCGTGCAAGACCCGTCGAAATGGTCTTGAGTAAGCGTTGTAATGTAATGGGCTTTTCGAGGAAATCAATCGCACCGATGCGCGTGGCTTCAACCGCGGTATCAATCGTCGCGTGTCCGCTCATCATGATGACCGGCATATCGAGCAAACCTTGCGAGCCCCACTCCTTAAGGAGTGTCACACCATCCGTGTCTGGCATCCAGATATCCAACAACACCAGATCAGGTCGCATGCGCAAGCGTGCCGCACGCGCTTGCGCAGCATTCTCGGCAAGCTCAATCGTATGCCCCTCGTCGTAGAGGATTTCGGAAAGCAACTCGCGAATTCCGACTTCATCGTCGACAACTAAAATTCTTGCCATATATTTGTTATCACCTATTGCACATGCGCATTATCGTCATCTTACGACTTTCCGTCCACCGCGGAGGCGATCTGGGTGAATAAAATTGAAACGCGCGCCCCACCTTCCTTGCGGTTTGAAATATCGATGCGCCCCTGATGCTCCTCAATAATCTTGCGCACAATGGCCAAGCCCAAGCCGGTACCTTGCGCTTTCGTCGTAATGTAAGGCTCGAAAGCGCGCTGTAAGATTTGTGCGCTAAATCCGGGGCCGTTATCCGACACGGTAAATCGAATGCCCGACTGCTCCAGTCCTTCGCTAGGCGCTGACTCAACTCGCTGCGTCATCACCTCAATGACACCCGACTCCGGCTGATCTACTAACGCATCGCGCGCATTCGCCAACAAGTTGTGTACGACTTGGCGTAACTGCGTCGGGTCGCCAACCACCCAGGGCAGATCAGGCTCAAGTGAAACATTCAGATGCCAAGCATGGTGTGCGTCACGCACCATCCCTTCCACGGGATCCCATCCATACAACCCCAAGACCTCATCCACAAGAGCATTGAAGTCCAAACTCACCATGACGATGGCCGGCTTACGTGCGTATTCTTTGAAGTCATCAACCATGTGCTTGAGCGAGCCCACTTGGTTAACAATGGTGTTCGTGGCACGCTCCAGCAACTGTGCATCCGCTGGTTCCAGCTTATGGGCGAGCTTCATCGCCAAGCGCTCAGCCGACAACTGTATCGGAGTCAATGGATTCTTGATTTCATGCGCGAGGCGACGCGCAACTTCGGCCCATGCAACGCTACGACTCGCGGAAATGACTTCACTGATGTCATCAAAAACAACCATGTAACCGTTATTACTGCCGTCCACTCTTAACTGAGTGCCACGCGCCAGCAGCGTTAACGTATAGGACTCGGTGGCGACTCGGGCGTCCTCTAGGGTGATTTCAAATTGCTCCTGCCAGTGCGATCGCTCCGACCCCACAGCAGAGTGTTCTGCAAACGCTTGTCTAATTCTCCGTGCAAAGTCGAGCATGCCGTCGACTGTTTCAAGCGGTCGTCCTGGTGCCGAGCGCAGATCAACCTTAAGAATCATCTGCGCACCGTGGTTAAAGGTCGTCAACCGGAACTGCTCATCAAAAACCAGCACACCCGCAGACAGATTGGAGAGCACGCTCTCAAGGTAGACGTTTGATCGCTCAAGCTGCGTCCGGTTAGTTTCAACCATCCGTCGCGCTTCGCCTAGCTGTCGCGTCATTGCGTTAAAAGAACGCGTCAACTGCCCCACCTCGTCTTTGGAAGGGGGTTCTGGGAGTGGGCGAAAATCCCCAACGCTCACCGCTTGGGTTCCGGCTGCAAGCGCAAGCAGTGGGCTGACGAGCTTCTTAGACAGATACAACGCGATCGTGATCGCAGCAAATACGGCCAGCAGCAAAGCCAGCGTCAGTGTGACTCCAAAAAGATTGCGCAGACTCTGACGCGATAGCGCAAGCTCTTGATAGTCGCGATTCCCTTTTTGTACCTCACTCGCGTTGCGTGCAATGATCTCTGAGACCGGCTGTACTAATTGCAACCATCGTGTTTCGCCGGCCACACCGAGTGCCGCATCCACACGTTCCGGTGATGCCAACGGCACAATTACGCGCAGCTGCAGACCCGTTTGGGTCATGGCGGCCCCAAGATCATCACTGTCAGCGGCAGAGTAGCCCCGCGACACGCGTAACTGATTCATGACACTCTGCGGTGGCAAGGTGGGCGTCAGGGTCCCAAGCTTATCGGTCGAGAAGGCGATCAATCGACCCGCGCCGCTAAACACCAACGCATCAATTGAAGTATTCGTTTCTCGTAAGCGGGTGAGCGTCGCTGCAATATCTGAGTCTGGTGTGTTATTCAGCGCGGGGGCCATAACGCGGGCGCGCGCCTCAAGCTCGGCAAGCTGTGAGCTCAGCGCCGAGCGCGCCAAGGCTAAACCTGACTCAAGCGCCGTATCCACTCGCACATTGAACCAGGACTCAATAGAGCGCGCCATGAATTGAATCGACACGCCGTAGATTAAGGCGCCGGGTAAAACGCCGATCAATGCAAACGCCAAGGCAAAACGCGCCGTCAGACGCGCACCAAATTGTCCGCGTCGCAACTGGGCCACCAAGCGGATCGTCAAGGCGACGACCCAGATGAACAATGCCAATGCCAACGCGCCGTTTAGCCAGAGCAGTAAATCTTGATACCGCGCAACGAGCGACGCATTTCCTGTTGACCACGCTAATAGCGCGAATAAACCTAGCGCACTAAAAATGCCAACAACCAGCGCGATGCGCAGAAACGTATTCATTTTGCGGGTTCCGCCGGTCTGATTGAAAAATCAAACGTTGCCCACGGACTTGCCATGGACCAGGCGCCCCGGTTGCGTGCATCAAGCTGCAGCGGACGCGCCATCTGGCTAGTATCCAACCGGACGCGCACCCTCCCCTCATATTTGATGTCAGGCTCAAATCGGTCCACCGGAGCGATCGGCCAGCCTCGCACTTGCTTAATGACCTGCAGCGCATCTTCCTTGGTGGCGGCCGGCAGGAACAGGTCTCCTGTGGCCACGCGCCATTGCTGCGTCAAGTTGTTATAAATGAGTCTGCGACTCAGGGTGGCTTGCACCAGCACTTTGTCAAACCACCACCACCGCGGAGCGCTAATTTGTACGTCGTACGTAAAGTAGAGCGGCACACCATGCTCTGCTGCTTCAAGCACACTGCGACTCAAGTCCAGCGCCAGATCTAAATCCATCGTAAGCTGACCATCCTGGGGCAAAGGCTCGATCGTTAAGATCCGGGCCTCAGAGGCGCGTGCCACATTCATGCTAGCGCAGGCAACGCACAGAAGCCACCCCGCCATCAGGCGCCAGCTCAAGATCCAAGGTAGTGTGCGTGCCATCATTTCATTTTGTGTTTAGCTGCGGCGTGTAAACAAGGCATAAAAGAATCCATCGTGGCCCGCCGGATGTTCTGCATCAGGTCGCGACGGAAGTAGCTGCCCGGGTGCAGGCAATCGCTGCGCTTGCACGTGTCGCTTAGAGAATGATTCTGCCTGCATTTCACCCTCTTGGGGGAATATCGAACAGGTTGCCATCAACAATTTTCCGCCCGGTGCGACAACGCTCCAGAGCGCATCAAGAATTTCACGCTGCAATTTGGCAGTTTGCTGCACGTCGCTTTCTCGTCTGAGCCAGCGAATATCTGGGTGACGGCTCACAATGCCAGAGGCCGTGCAAGGCAGATCGGCTAACACCGCATCAAAAGGTTTGCCATCCCACCACAGGTGGGCGCGCGTGGCGCTCTCCGCGACCAATTTAACGTTTGGGCTCAGAAGCCGCAGGCGCTCTAGGTTTTGTTCCACGCGCGCCATCCGCGCGGGATCGACATCGAGCGCAGTCAGCTCGATGTCCGCCAACTCGAGCAAATGTGCGGTTTTTCCACCAGGTGCTGCACAGGCATCCAGCACACGCATGCCGTCCTGCACTCCAAGCAATGGGGCCGCGAGCTGCGCGCCTGCATCTTGCACGGACCACCAACCCTGCGCATAGCCCGGCAAACTTGTGACGGGACGTGGCACGTCCAGCACAATGCCAGCCTCACCGAAGGCTTTTGCGCCAATCTGCTCCTTGGCAAAAGCCTGCATGACCGCCTCACGCGAGCTTGCTCGGGTGTTGACGCGTAAGGTCAGCGGCGGATGTGCGTTGGCCGCGTCCAAGAGCCGTTCCCACTGCTCCGGATAGGCCTTGCGCAACGCCTCAACCCACCAGCGCGCGTGATGAAAGCGCACCTCGGGCGCGTCCGCCGTATCCGCCAACACGGCCTGACGCTCTCTCTGAAAGCGACGTAAGACTGCATTGACTAAGCCCTTGAACGCGGCGGTGGAACGCTGCAATTGGGTCGCTGCAACCGCCTGGTCAACCAACGTGTGCGCCGCGTAGACAGGCGTGCCCGGCTCGGGCGTTTGCTCACCCGCTCGTATTGACGTCTCAAGTAACAGCAAACTCAACCCAACCAAAGCGTTTAGCGTGGCGCTCGGAGGCTCACGCTCGACCAAAGTATGGCGCAAGCCCATCGCCAGACCCCAATTACGCATTGCAAAAAAACTTAAAGCCTGGGCGGAGGGACGAACGTTGGACGGCAGCTCAGCGAGTGCCTCGGTCAGGGACTGGCCGGACTCAACACCAGCAATTGCGCTGGCTGCGGCGAGCAAAGAATGGGATAGAGCGGGAGCGGCAGTGTTCATAATTGGATTGTAGGGGCTTTGCGCGCCGCTGCGGACGGTCTGCGCAAGGTAAAATTCGAACCTCTCTTACGCGGGCGTTGGCCCGTCAGGCGGCACATCATGTCATCCCCAAAAGTCGGTTTTGTCAGTCTTGGCTGTCCCAAGGCACTTGTAGACTCTGAACGCATCCTCACCCAGCTGCGTACTGAGGGCTATCAAATCGTGCCTGACTACGACAACGCGGACGTGGTGGTCGTCAACACCTGCGGCTTTATCGACAGCGCAAAAGCAGAATCTCTTGAAGCAATTGGCGAAGCGATCGCCGAAAACGGACGCGTGATTGTCACGGGCTGCATGGGCGTTGAAGAATCAGTCATTCGCGCGGCCCATCCGAGCGTGCTGGCCGTCACCGGGCCACAGCAATACGAACAAGTTGTACGTGCCGTTCACGAGGCGGCGCCCCCAAGCGCAACACACGATCCATTTACCGATCTTGTTCCGCCTCAAGGCGTCAAACTCACACCTCGCCATTACGCCTATCTAAAAATATCGGAAGGTTGTAACCATCGTTGTAGTTTTTGCATCATCCCGTCGATGCGTGGCGACCTTGTAAGTCGTCCTGTGGGCGATGTGCTCGACGAGGCGCAACGACTTGCAAAGGCAGGGGTTAAAGAGTTACTCGTTATTTCTCAGGACACCAGCGCATATGGGGTCGATGTCAAATACCGTAGCGGTTTCTGGAATGGTCGACCCGTTAAAACCCGCATGACCGAGCTATGTGCAGCCCTGTCTGAACTGGATATTTGGGTCAGACTGCATTACGTGTATCCCTACCCAAGCGTGGATGAAGTGATTCCACTCATGGCGCAAGGCAAGATCCTCCCTTATTTGGATATCCCCTTTCAGCATGCCAGCCCACGTATCCTGAAAGCCATGAAGCGCCCAGCCTTCGAAGACAAAACGCTTGCGCGCATTCACCGCTGGCGGGAAGAATGTCCAGACCTTACGTTGCGCTCAACCTTCATTGTTGGCTTTCCTGGCGAAACCGACAGTGATTTTGAATACCTGCTCGACTGGATGTCGGAAGCACAACTCGATCGCGTCGGCTGTTTTCAGTACTCGCCCGTCGAAGGTGCGCCTGCGAATGCCCTGGAGGGCGCAGTTCCTGACGAGATTAAGCAAGAACGCTGGGACCGTTTTATGGCGCATCAGCAAGCGATTTCGACCGCGCGACTCGCTCGTAAAGTGGGCAAAGAGATTGAAGTTTTGATCGACGAGGTAGACGAAGACGGTGCGATCGGTCGCTCCAGCGCAGACGCACCCGAAATCGATGGCTGCGTGTATGTTGACAGTCAGGTAACACTCAAACCAGGCGACAAAGTACGGGTGCGGGTGACCGACTCGGACGAGTACGACCTGTGGGCCGAGCACCTTCAGTCTTAAGGCTGGATCACATGACACTGCGCGTAGGCTTTGCCGGCACTCCCGAGTTTTCACGTCTCGCATTACAGGCGATTCTTGACGCAGGCTTTACTGTGCCGCTCGTGCTGACGCAGCCAGACCGACCCTCCGGGCGAGGGCTCAAGCTCACACCGAGCCCCGTCAAACAGCTGGCGGTAGAAGCCGGCATCACCGTGGCACAGCCGCGGAGCTTGCGTCTCGACGGCAAATATCCAGAGGACGCCAGCCTCGCACGCGCCGCCTTGCAAGAAGCGGCCCTTGATGTGCTCGTTGTCGCTGCCTACGGCTTGATCCTCCCGCGCTGGGCGCTCAACACGCCTCGAGGCGGCTGCTTGAACATTCATGCGAGTCTGTTGCCGCGCTGGCGCGGTGCCGCACCGATTCAGCGTGCAATTGAAGCGGGTGATACGCACACCGGTGTCACCATCATGCAGATGGACGAAGGTTTGGACACTGGCGACATGCTTCTCGTCGAACAAGTCGCGATCACTGAAACCGACACAGGCGCGGTACTGCACGATAAGCTCGCGCACTCAGGTGCGAAACTCATTGTTGACGCGCTCAAGCAACTCGCAAGCGATGGGTTGGTTGCACGCCCCCAGCCCGCAGAAGGTGTGACCTACGCTGCCAAACTAGATAAAGCCGAAGCCGCACTCGATCTCACTCTCGATGCACAAATCCTCGCGCGTCGCATTCGTGCGTTTAACCCTGTCCCAGGTGCAACCTTGCGACTGCCAGGCATTGAGGAGCCCGTTAAGATTTGGCAAGCGCAAGCCATCGAAACCTCTAAGGCGGCGGGCGCCGACACGCCAAACAAGGCAACGAGAGCAGCATCCTCTGGTGAAGCGCACGTACTATCGGCCTCAGCTGATGGCATTGATATTGAAACGGGGAAAGGTGTGCTGCGATTACTTGAGTTACAACGGGCCGGTGGCAAACGCCAAGCAGCAGCTGTTTTTATTTCTGGGTGGTCTTGGGTTCGCGCAACTTAAGCACCAAAATTGTGAGCGCCAGAATGAACGTAATACTGTTCGCAAAAATCAGTGGCCATGACTCAACCAACAGGCCGTAGGCTAGCCAAAGCGCGATCCCAGACGTAAACATCACATACATCGCGAGTGAAATCGAATGTGTATCGCGGGTGCGAATCGTTTTGATTGTTTGAGGAAAGAAAGCAGCCGTCGTTAAAAACGCTGCGATATAGCCTAGGACTTCAGGATGGAACACGTTCGCTACACGCGTTCAAGTTCACGCTGCTCTTTGCGCAAACGCGCCTTGAGTCGCGTTTGCTTGAGCATAGAAAGATGTTGCACAAAGACTTTGCCGTTTAGGTGATCGATCTCGTGCTGAACACAGACAGCCAACAACCCGTCAGCATCAAACTCGTACGCTTTACCTTCTAGATTAAGCGCACGCACCCGCACGCGGGCTGGACGGTCCACTTCGTCGTAGACGCCAGGCACCGATAAACAACCTTCTTCATACGTGCTCTGATCATCGCTCTCAGAGATGATCTCAGGATTAATCAGCACACGCAGATCGTTTTTCTCTTCGCTGACGTCAATCACAACCACGCGCTCATGCACGTCCACCTGCGTCGCCGCCAAACCCACGCCCGGCGCTTCGTACATGGTTTGCGCCATATCTGCGACCAGCTTGCGAATACGATCATCCACGCAAGCCACGGGCTTAGCAACTTTATGCAAACGCTTGTCGGGATAGTGCAGGATTGTCAGGAGTGCCATACGTTGAATGATGTTGGGCAGCGATTGAGTCGATATTCAATTTTAATTTAATAATTACACGTTTTCTAATAGGCGTTTTAAATCCGAGCGATAGCCAAAAAAATAGGCAGGATAAACCCGCCCAGGCAGCAGCATATCCGGCCATCTCCCGTGTCACACTTTCGGGCATGCATGATTCCGCTCTTCAGACACAACGCCATGCCTACCTAAGACTCAGTTTCGAGCCAGGCATCGGGCCTATTCTGGCTAATCGACTCTTACGTCGATTCCCGGACCCAATCGCTCTATACCGCGCGCCACCTGAAATCCTTAGCGCAATCGTGCCGAGAACCCGCGCCCTGCAACTCGCCCGACCAACCCCTCCAGATCTGTGCGCGGCAATCGAGGCCGCATTGCAATGGTCCGCTGCGGACGGGCACGTCCTGTTGACGCCGGACCAAACAGCGTACCCAAGCGCTCTACAACACACCGAGGATGCCCCCGTCGTCTTATATGCACACGGCCATCTCAACCAGCAGACGACGCAGGCCATCGCGATCGTTGGCACGCGACATCCAACGGCAGACGGTCTCGATCATGCCCACGCTTTTGCGCACAGCCTTGCCGGGCGCGGCTGGTGTGTCGTCAGTGGTCTTGCCAGTGGCATAGACGCGGCGGCACACCGCGGCGCACTCGCGGCCAGGCCTGCCACAGCCTCAACAATCGCGGTACTCGGGACAGGTATTGACATCATCTATCCCCGTGCACACCAGCGTCTCGCCGCGCAAATTGTGGCCGAAGGTGGGCTGCTCCTGTCAGAATTTGCATTGGGAACGGGGCCGATCGCCGCTAACTTTCCGCGACGTAATCGTCTGGTCGCAGGCTTGGCCCGTGGCACTCTGGTGATCGAAGCGGCACTCAAAAGCGGCTCTCTCATTACGGCACGACTGGCAGTAGATTTAGGGCGTGAGGTCTTTGCACTTCCTGGATCAATCCATTCGCCCTTAAGTCGCGGCCCCCATTCCCTTATTCAGCAAGGCGCAAAACTTGTCACCTGCGCAGAGGATATCCTCCAAGAGCTAGGGAGCTGGCAACAAACCCCTTTAGTCAACCTTGCGCCCAGCGAGCGCCGCGCATCGACGCCCACATCACCCATCTGGGGCGCAATCGGCTACGATCCTATTACCGAAGAGACACTGCAGCGACGCACAGCAATCCGGGCAGCAACACTTCACGAGGCACTGCTCGACCTTGAACTCGCTGGACATATTCAGCGCCACCCTGATGGCCGCCTCAGTCGCAAGCATCACTAGGCAAACCTGAAAGTTGACTCAACCTCTATGACTCGAATGACCGCACGCTACGTCTTTGCCCTAACCGCCTTGCTAGGTGTTGTTGTGAATACCCCGAGCACCTCGCATGCGCAAACATGTAGCGCCGTTGTGCAAAGTGATGATGCGCTGCGCTACACACCGCAATCGATCGACGTGCCGAGTACGTGCAAGGACTTTACGGTGACGCTCACGCACAGTGGTCGTCTACCTGTTCTGGCGATGGGTCACAACTGGGTGCTCGCCAAAGAAGCCGACATGGCCGGTGTCGCGCGCACTGGAATGCTGGCGGGCGCCGCGAATCACTATGTCGATCCGACTGATCGGCGAGTGATTGCTCACACCACAGTTATAGGTGGTGGCCAAGCGGCCTCGGTCAGCTTTCCCGTCTCTGCGTTGCAGTCCGGTGAAACCTACGCATTTTTCTGCACGTTTGCCGGACATTCGCCCGTTATGCAGGGCACGCTCGTTCTAAAGTAGGCTAACTGCGCGAACCGAATATTGCCGATCCAACGCGGATTTCCGTCGAGCCTTCTTCAATCGCAATTTCAAAATCGCCACTCATCCCCATCGATAAACGATCGAGCGATATGCCTTCGATCGCTTCTTGGCGCGCACGCTCTTGCAACTGCTTAAGTTGAGAAAAACACGCGCGAACAGCCTGCTGATCTTCAGAAAGGACCGCCATGGTCATGAGGCCCCGCACACGCAATGTCTGGTAGCGAGTCAGTTTGCGCAAGAATTCAAATAGTTCGGCTGGCTCAAGCCCAGACTTTGTCTCTTCCGGCGAAGTTTTGACCTGCACCAAGACATCGATGGCCCGACCCTCTTGCTGCAACCGACGCTCAAGCGCTTCGGCCAAGTCGAGACGATCTAACGACTGAAGTTCGTGGGCAAACTTTGCAACTTCTTTAGCCTTGTTAGTTTGCAAATGGCCGATCACGACCCACTGCACACCACAATCTGCAAGCAATGGCGCCTTTTGCGCAACTTCCTGCATCCGATTCTCGCCAAATCTTGTAAACCCTAAGGCAATCGCCTCACGTATCGCCGGCACCTCAAACGTCTTACTCACCGGCAAGAGTGTTACTTCTGCCGGATCGCGCCCCGCGCGCGCGCAGGCCCGCGCGATTCGGTTACGGATCTCGGCGATTCTCTCGGCCATCGAATTGTTGCTATTCGTCATAGGACTCAATGTGCTCATCTACATATGCATCTTACGATATCACCCCGATGCACCGTACTGGTGCGTGGGGGCACAAAAAAGAGGTGGTTACCCCCTCCGGCACTACTTTGGCGCAAAAACCAACAAGTCGGGGTGTCGGAAATCATCAAGGAAACAGCTCATTCACCTCGTGCAGCATCACAGTTTAAAGCTGGCACGGGTTTTGCTTGAGTAGGCTCAGCATAGCCGCCTCTTCATACAGGACGATATGCGGCCCCCCTAAGCCGGCAAAACCGGCGCGTTATTGACTCAGGAGTTTTGAAATGAAACGCAGATTAGCTCTCAAACAACTTACCGCAGTCAGTCTATTAGCCATGTGCGGCGTCATGCCCCAAGCATTCGCGCAGGAAACCATCAAAGTCGGTATCTTGCACTCCCTATCTGGAACGATGGCAATTTCAGAAACGTCATTGAAAGACGTTGCACTGATGACTATCGAAGAAATCAACGCCAAAGGTGGTGTGATGGGCAAGAAACTTGAGCCCGTCATCGTCGACCCAGCCTCAAACTGGCCTTTGTTTGCGGAAAAAGCACGCGAACTGATCGCTCAAAACAAGGTGTCGGTTGTTTTTGGTTGCTGGACCTCGGTATCACGCAAGTCCGTATTGCCAGTATTCAAAGAACTCAACAGCCTACTGTTCTACCCAGTTCAGTACGAAGGCGAAGAGCTTGAGAAAAACGTTTTCTACACCGGCGCTGCGCCAAACCAACAGGCCATTCCAGCAGTTGAGTATCTGATGAGTGCCGACGGTGGCGGTGCCAAGCGCTTTGTCTTGTTAGGCACAGATTACGTCTACCCACGCACCACCAACAAAATTCTGCGCGCCTTCCTCCACTCCAAAGGCGTGAAGGACAGCGACATTGATGAGGTGTACACACCTTTCGGTCACTCTGACTATCAAACCATTGTGGCGAACATCAAGAAGTTTTCCGCAGGCGGTAAGACTGCCGTGATCTCGACCATCAATGGCGACTCAAACGTACCGTTCTACAAAGAACTCGGTAACGCCGGCCTGAAAGCCACTGATGTGCCAGTTGTTGCTTTCTCGGTGGGTGAAGAAGAGCTTCGCGGCGTCGACACAAAACCGCTCGTGGGTCACTTGGCGGCCTGGAACTATTTCCAGTCGATCAAGAACCCAGTAAACGCAGACTTTGTGGCGAAGTGGAAAGCGTATGCCAAGGCAAAAAATCTGCCGAACAACGCAACTGCTGTAACGAACGACCCAATGGAAGCAACGTACGTCGGCATCCATATGTGGAAGCAAGCCGTTGAGCAAGCCAAATCAACCGATACAGACAAAGTTATCGCTGCGATGGGCGGTCAAACATTCACAGCACCTGATGGCTTCACTATCCAGATGGACAAGACCAATCACCACCTGCATAAGCCAGTCTACATCGGCGAAATTCAGGCCGACGGTCAGTTCAGCGTCGTATGGAAGAGCAAGGGCCCAATCCGCGCTCAACCTTGGAGTCCCTTCATCGCTGGTAACGAAGGCAAGCAAGGCCTGTAACTCCATATTATGAGACTGTCTCGACATGTTTTTGAATTTTCCTTTTTGGACAAGATGTTTACTCGCGCTTTTGCTAGTGTTGCCGCTGCAGGCAGTATCCGCTGCAGAGTTGTTGGATCGGCAAGTACTCGCGGGATTAGCGGGCGACAGCAACGACGAGAAGGTGGCTTCCATTACAGCGCTCGGACAGCTCTCTACCCCAGCCGCAGCCAGAGTGTTGGCTGCACTGGGGGACGGCAGCGTTCTGATTGCCTCTGACGGCACAGTATTACTTGACGTTGGTCATAACCAAGTACTGAATCCAAGCACAGGTGAAACGTCTGCGACTCCGTCAGGTGCGCAAGCCTTCACACTTAACAACAGGCTAAGACGCGCGCTACAGTCCGCGCAGGCCAGCTCTGAATTATTTTCAACCGATCGGACCATCAGACTTGCAGCGGCGGCTCGCTTACAAAAAGAGGCCGATGCATCACGCGCGTCAATGATTGAGCGCGCCCTCGAATCTGAAAAAGATCTACAAGTTAAACAGGCACTCGACACGGCACTTGCAAGCGCTGCGATAAAAAGTGACGACCCCAAGCTACGGCTGAAAGCTGTCGTAACCCTGGGCGAAAGTAAAAACGCGATTTTTAAGTCGCAGATGCTTGCCATGGTGACGCCGTCCTCTGACGGCAAGTACACAGAGAGCGATCCGCAGGTGCGTGCTGCCGCGAAGACAGCTCTTGAAAAAATCGAACGTCAAGAAATGATTGTTAGCTGGGTCGGAAACCTTTTCTTCGGTTTGAGCCTAGGCAGCGTCCTGCTGCTCGCAGCTCTTGGCCTAGCGATCACCTTCGGCTTGATGGGCGTCATCAACATGGCCCACGGCGAACTCTTGATGATCGGCGCATACGCGACTTATGTTGTCCAGGCGCTGTTTAAACAATGGTTGCCAGGATGGATTGACTGGTATGTCCTTGCGGCACTGCCTGTTGCATTTTTTATCACTGCGCTCGTCGGTATGGCGCTTGAGCGCACGGTCATTCGTTGGCTATATGGTCGGCCACTTGAAACACTGCTCGCAACGTGGGGGATCAGTCTGATGCTGATGCAAGGCGTCCGCAGTATTTTTGGTGCGCAGAACGTAGAGGTTGCCAACCCAAGCTGGATGAGTGGCGGCCTGACGTTGTTTGGTACCTTGACGCTGAGCTACAACCGGATCGTCATCGTCGGCTTTGCACTGTGCGTCGTCGTCGCCGTATGGTTTGTGCTGAACTTTACGCGCTTGGGTTTATTTGTTCGTGCGATCACCCAGAATCGTCGGATGGCAGATTGCGTAGGTGTACCGACTGGACGCGTGGACATGCTGGCCTTTGGCCTAGGGTCGGGCATCGCAGGCCTCGCCGGGGTGGCGCTGTCGCAGCTAGGAAACGTAGGGCCCGATCTGGGCCGCAGCTATATCGTTGATTCATTCATGGTCGTTGTTCTGGGAGGAGTCGGGCAACTCGCGGGCACAGTTGTTGCGGCAATGGGACTCGGCGCACTGAACAAAATCATTGAGCCCTTCTGGGGAGCCGTGATCGCAAAAATCGCCATCCTTTTATTTATCGTCCTGTTTGTGCAAAAGCGTCCGCAAGGTTTGTTCGCGCCAAAAGGCAGGAGCGCAGAATGAGCATGACACCCATGACGGCACCGCATTACGCCTCCAATACGAGCCTCTATTCCGCTAAAGCGTGGAGTGCCATCGCCCTCGTCGTAGCGATTTTTGCAGCACTGCCTGCATTGAACCTCGCCTTCCCTGCCGGGCATCCCTTGCACGTCTCTGCGTTTGCAATTGCACTGATCGGTAAATTCATTTGTTATGCCATGGCGGCGCTTGCCCTGGATTTAGTGTGGGGCTACACCGGGATCTTGTCCCTGGGACATGGCTTGTTCTTTGCCTTGGGGGGGTATGCGCATGGCATGTACCTAATGCGCGCTGCCAAACCCTCGCCTGAAATGGTGCCCGACTTTATGACCTTCCTGAGCTGGAAAACATACCCATGGTTCTGGTCTTTCACAGAACACTTCTGGTATGCGGCTCTTCTCGTCGTGGCGGTACCAGGTTTGCTCGCCTTTTTGTTTGGCTACTTCGCATTTCGCTCCCGCATCAAGGGCGTTTATTTTTCAATCATCACACAAGCACTGACTTTCGCAGCAATGCTCTTATTCTTTCGCAATGAGACAGGCTTCGGTGGCAACAATGGCTTCACAGATTTCAAAAAAATTCTAGGCTACGACATCACCTCGACCAATACACGCGCTGTGTTGTATTGGGTAAGCCTTGCAACGCTATTGGGCGCCTTGATACTGAGTCGCGCCATCACGCAGTCCAAACTTGGTCGCGTACTGACAGCGATTCGGGATTCTGAAGGCCGGCTGCGGTTTTTGGGCTATGAGCCTCTCGGCTTCAAATTATTTATCTGGACCTTCTCTGCGATGCTTTGTGCCGTGGCCGGTGCGCTATATGTTCCGCAAGTGGGCATTATTAATCCAGGCGAGATGTCGACAGAGAACTCCATTGAGATGGTGATCTGGGTTGCGACGGGCGGACGCGGCACCTTAGTCGGGCCCATCATCGGTGCTGGCGCGATCAACGGCCTCAAGACATGGTTCACCAGCGTCTTTCCAGAGTTTTGGCTCTATGCACTCGGTTTGATTTTTGTGTTGGTCACACTCTTTCTTCCGCAAGGCTTGGTTGGCCTCGCACGCCAAATCAGTCAGCGTATGAAAGGAGAGAAGGCATGAGCCCCGCATCCAACGCATCCGAGATCTTAGAAGACGTTCATGGCTCGGGCGGCACAGCATCCTATGGCCGCATCAAGCCTTCTGGTGTCGATACAACCCACGGTGCGATTCTGTATCTAGAATCGATCAGCGTCGTCTTTGATGGCTTTCGTGCACTCAACGACTTGTCCCTCGACATTGGTGTTGGCGAATTACGCTGCATTATCGGACCAAACGGTGCGGGCAAGACAACCATGATGGATGTCATCACTGGCAAAACCAAACCCACGTCAGGCACTGCGTTTTTTGGTCAAAGTATTGACCTCACCAAAATGAACGAGGCCCAAATTGCAGATGCAGGGATTGGTCGAAAGTTCCAGCGTCCTACGGTTTTTGAACACCACACAGTTTTTGAAAATCTCGAACTTGCGATGAAGACGAATAAGGGCGTGCGATCCACTCTTTTTGCGCGCCTCAATAGCACCCAACGCGACAAAATCGCAGCCACGCTTGATTTGTTGCGGCTGGGTAGTGAAGCACGCCGCCCAGCAGGCTTGCTATCGCATGGTCAAAAGCAATGGCTTGAGATCGGCATGCTGCTGATGCAGGAGCCCTTGCTCTTATTACTTGACGAGCCTGTCGCTGGCATGACCGATGCCGAAACCGAGCGAACCGGCGAACTATTAAACGATCTACGCGGCAAGCACTCTCTCGTTGTGGTCGAACACGATATGGATTTTGTGAACCAGATTGCACAGGGTGGCAAAGTCACCGTGCTGTGTGAAGGATCCGTCTTGGCCGAAGGCACGATGGCGCAAGTACAAGCCGATCAAAGAGTCATTGAAGTGTATTTGGGACGCTAATTATGTTGGACGTGCAAAAAGTCGATCAGTTCTACGGCAGCAGTCACACGCTGCGCGGCGTCTCGCTGACAGTCAAGCGCGGCGAATGCATGGCCTTGCTCGGACGTAACGGCGTTGGAAAAACGACTCTGCTCAAATGTCTGATGGGCGTCCAATCAATCGCTTCAGGCAGCATTAGCTTTGAAGGTGCAGACATCAGCAAATTCGCGCCACATGCACGCGCAAAAATGGGCATGGCGTATGTGCCACAGGGCCGCGAAATCTTCGCTCGCCTCACGGTAGAAGAAAATATCTTGATGGGAATGGCAACAAAGTCCAGCCGCGAAGCGCGCAATATTCAAGAAGATATTTTTGAGCTTTTTCCTGTATTGCGGACTATGCTCTCGCGACGTGGCGGAGACTTATCTGGCGGACAACAGCAACAACTTGCCATTGCCCGCGCACTCGTCGCACAGCCCAAACTCATTATTTTTGACGAACCGACCGAGGGCATCCAGCCTTCCATCATTAAAGACATCGGCCGGGTCATCAATCTGCTGCGCAATCGTGGTGACATCGCCATTTTGCTGTGTGAGCAATACTTTGACTTCGCACGCGAACTCGCCGACCGCTTCGTCGTACTCTCGCGCGGCGAAGTCGTCGCCACCGGCGACCGCTCCGAGATGGACAGCGAAGAAGTCAAACGCCACCTCTCCGTGTAGGCAGTGTGCCGCAAGCGCGCAGCAGCCTTTTCGGGCGGTGTGCGGTGGGCTCGCATCCGTGACTGGGACGGGTGGGCTTTGCCCACTTCCCTCGCAACCCGCTAGCTGGCGCGTCAGCTCCGAACTCGCCCCTTCGGGCCTCAGACAGGCGGAGCTGACACTGCGCCATCTTTAGCGTGTGGCTC
>JACCED010831257.1_pt1 | contig 58958 bp, 59 predicted proteins | sample 7455021 | NCBI WGS metagenome assembly JACCED01 (sample SAMN15323456, study PRJNA562643) | freshwater metagenome | isolation source: river surface water | place: USA:Blue River Watershed | collected 2017-08-19 | reverse complement strand
TATTATAATATATGTATATTATAATATATTATATTATCGTTAATATAGAATAATATTTTTATAAAAATTAATGATGAATCATCAGTTGGTAGTAGTAGGTACACTTTGAGTGCTTGTTCCTGTACCTCTTGGTTTTGGTTTCTTTGTTATCTTACGAGGCATGCCGCCGTTAACCATACTTTGTTTAGGTTTAGATGTTTCTTTGTCATCGTCAATCCAAATGACGCCACTATCAAGAAGATCGGGCCAACATTGATAATTTTTACATAGTACTACGGCAGTAGTATCATATGGTAAAAAATCGTTAAGGTTTACGTATTGACTTTTTTCTCCAAGTATTCCTACTCCAGAACTCACTGTGCTAACGACAATATCTTTATTTATAAGTTTTTTCATTTCATCTGGATAATCCAGTTCTAACACAACAATTTCTCCTCCAAACGAAGTTTTATTTATCTCGTTTATAACTTGGACATATTCTTCTCTTGTGGAAAGAGATACAAACAGCTTATATCCACCCTTTTTCATAAAGTCAGTTATGTCATTCGCTTTTAGTTCATTTACTCTACATTTTGGTTTAATATCAAGATTAAAAACTTGTTCATAAAAAGTATTTGTAGAACCAGAAACAATAAGAAACGTTTTATTTTCAGGAGTTCCATCATAATTTGATAAAACTGTACTTACTCGAGATAAACAAAAAGATAATTTCGTATTTTTTTTTACATTTAATTCTCTAACAATGTCCGCATTTGAGTATGTGCAACAAAGTATACACTTGCTTAATAGTTTTCTTACAGTTCGCGAAGTACGCTTTCTTTCATGTATATAGTTAATAACGTTAATAATCGTACTTGAGTTATTTTGTAAATTATACCTATAAATCTTGTATTTTATTGCATTTTTTACTATAAAATCAAATATTTCTTTGGGATCATTTGTCGTAATAAGTGGAATACATTCTCCAAAATACTGTTGTATGACTTCGGGTGTAAATACAACAGATGGAACATTTGATAGCGATCCTCGCGAAACAGACTGAACCATTCCCACTTTATATTTACCTTTGTAACAGTCTTCTTTCTCTTTTATTTCGTTACAATGTTTATTTTCTTCACTTTTCATTATACTTTAACGGTGTTTATATATTACAATGTATATATTTTTTATTTATAACATTTTTATTTTGAATTTGTTTTCAATTTTTAAAAATGATTTTCAAAGGTATAATATCTTCTACAATACAAACGTTCTACTAAATTGTTCCATTCAGCTATCCATTCTTCAGCGCATTTGTTGTTTTTATCACCGCGATCTTCGCAATCGGCATCATTTTTTAGTTTAAGTTCAGCGCGTTCTCGATTCCAAGCCATAGTCTCATTATCATCCACATTATATTTATCTTTCGGGAAAAGTCCCAAGTACCCACAAATGTCGCTCGATTCGCAACCAACTCGAATGGTTAGTGCGCCCCCATAGCTAACACTATTGTATTCGCAGCGGCTGTTTCCGCCATTTTCATCACATACAGCAGTTGACGTCATCGCCCATATAACAACATCAGGAACCCCATATCCAAATTCACGATATAAACTAGACGCTTCATTCAACACTTCTCTAAACGATATGTAGTAGTCATTAAAAAAAACATTAGAATCATCATCTGTAAAAATTGCTACGGTAAACCTGGACTCTTCTGGATCTCGGGTTTGCTTTGCCGCCACATTCGATTCTACCAGCAACTTTAGTGCTGAAATTAAACACTTGTACAACGGATGTCCGCACACACCGTGTAAATATTTGTCGTTGTTTGGGCTGTTCCATTTCATATTTTTTGTTAAGTATTTTACGTTCTTCACAAATGATGCGTCCAAATCATGTAAAACAAGCTCTTCGCAGTCTTTTAAAATCAACGTTTTCCCCGTTTTAGCATTTTCAGCAACCGCTAATGCAAGTCCGATTGCTTTATTAGAATTTCCAGCCAAAACTGGAATAACGTGCGACAACTTATTTTTTACCGCTTCCTGCGACGCAAATGCTGTCCACTCCGCGTTTCTGTTAGTCGCCAAACAACTGTTCGCGCTGTAATATTTGGAAACTGCAACATGCGTTTGTAGATCGGTTTTTATTCCGTTTATGCGATTCAGTGTGTCGCATTTCCACACCTTGTACTTTTCGGCACACGCTTCTCGATCGGAATTATGCGCGTGCCGTTTAACTCGATAGTCGTCCGATTTCAAATTGAGAAGCGCCCGGTCCTGCAAGTCTCGCGTAAGACGCGTCGTTTTCGATAGCACAATGTCTGACCATCGCTGCTGACACATCTTAATTTGCGGCGTTTCCAAATACTGATTCAAGGTCGACACAAGCTTACGATAATGGATTTTGCACTTAACTATCGCCTTCTCATATGAAACAGGGTTCGCATTTCGATCTTTGGGAAGCCAGTCTTTATAGTAGTCGCACGCAAGACGCTCATAAAAATTACCGTATTTTTTCGATTTATTCTCTCTTGGAATCCATTTTGAAACAAACGATACTTCGTCGTCACCGACACATTCATTGTCGTCTTTATTGCCATTACCGACACATTCATTGTCGTCTTTATAAAATGCTAAAACGTCCTTCGCCACACGCTCATTCACCAAGCTGATCATAAATTTCGTTAGTTCCAAATACGCCGCCATGTCTCGTTCATCTCGCATGTTCATTGTGCAACGCATGTACGCCACAAGCCCCTTAACATCTTTCCACGATCCAATAGGTTTATTTTCCACTTGACTTAATACAATGGTCTTTAGCGCTTTACATGCACCGGCAGCATCCACTCGAGCCAGTTCAAACAGTTGCATGTAAGACAGTTCGCGCTCACCGCATCCGCAACTAATGTCTCGCGTAAATGCGAGCAGCCGATACAACATTATCATGTGCCACTTTGCGCGGTGCTTTGTTTTTTTATTTTCTATATCTTCATATAAAAGTTTTAAAAGTTCGCGATACTGCTCTTTCACCTTTGAATAATTTATATACGAAATGCTTTCATTGTGGATGTTATAAAGTTTATGGTTGTTATTCTTTCGTTGTTTTATTTTTTTATAAATAAGAAGTATGGTTTTTTTGATTTCATCGTATTTCTTTTCATACTCCTCATTGTATTCGCATTCTGTTTTATTTTCACTTTCATTTATCTCATCGTTGTTGTCACTTTTAAAATCATCTAATAACTTTTCTACTAAAAATCCCAGGCCGCCGTTGTTTTGCTTGGTTGAAAACGTTTGCATCCTACTGCTAGTGCTGACTTTTTTATAATATTATATATATATAATAATATCTAAGTTGTTCTAAATTATTATTTTATTATTATTTGTTATTTTGTTTTATTTTTTTATTACATTTTTTAAAAATCATATTAGTGCTAATTTTATATGACTATGTAATAAAAAACTTATTAAATTATTTATTCATGTCTAATACATTCGATATTGACACTAATGTCGACAGTTACACGAATGACGAGCTTTTAGAAATATTGGAACTAAATTCGGGCTCAGGATCCTTAACTGCAGATGACATTCGGGACAAGGTGCAACTCATGATGCGCCAGTACCCGTCCATCGCATTCTTCTTTGCACAGGTCGGCGAACGCCTCGAATCCGAATACGCGGATGCTGACGACGTCGCTGAAGAAGAGGGACAGCAGGACCAGGAAGATGAGTCAAATGTTTGGCTAAAAAATCAGTATTTGCGCCAAGACGGCGCCAAAGAGTTTAAACAATACACTTCCCGCGACAACAAGGTTCAAATTTTCGAAGACGCCAATGGCCACGAACAAATGAAACAGGAGCGGCTGGGTGCAGTAAACGCAATCAATGTCCCAGTTAGCCAGGGCTCTTTAAATCCCGTATTGAAAAACATCACGTCGCGAATCGTTATGCTGGACAGCACCTACCGTCAGAACATTGTGCCTTATGATTCGCCGGCCTCTTCTTCTACCGATTACACGCTCGACCTGTCCGACACACTCAACAACACCCTCAGCATCAAGCTGTCGTCCGTGCAAATTCCGTTTACCTGGTATAATTATGCCGACTACTTGGGAAACACATGCTTCATGTATGCCACCAGCGCAGTTCCGTTTTCTAATAACGATTTGAACCCGAGCGGAATGCAACAATTCAGAATAGTAAACGGAAGTTACACCAGTTCAAGCACACTTTGTACCGCACTTAATTCGGGTTTGCCTTCTGGCATAATTACATTTTCGGTTGTAAACAACTCTTTTACAGTCACTAATACAACCCCAAACTATGTGCGGATCGTGTTTTACAACGGGAAAAATCCAACAATGAGCTGCGGCTCAACTGGCTGCCGCTTTCCGTCAAAGCTCGATAACAATTTGGGCTGGAACTTGGGCTTCAGGAGCACAAATATTGCCGGCGTCGAATTGGCCATAGCATACGATCTTGAACCTTTAGCTATGTCTCCCCTTAATTCCATAAAAGCCAGCGTGCCTTATTGCAACATCGGTCCCAATTATTTTTTGCTAGTCGTGGACGACTTTAATCAGAACCATTTGAACCAGGGGCTCGTCAACATTGACGACACAGACACCACCCTGAATCCGCCGACTTATGTGAATGCCGACATCAATTACAGCTGTTTTAACACGGACGAGGGATTTGATTCACCGTATCCGGTTTATATCCCGAATGCGCCAACACGACTAACCCAAGCCCAACTTTATTCTGCAAATCAAATTGCGGAAAATCGACGAAATACTACCAACATTCGCACCCCAGGTCCCACTACTACCGACGTTTTGGCCGTCATTCCGCTAAAAGTGGGCGGGCTGTCATTTGGCGATAAGTACATTGAATTCGGCAGCTCTTTACTCCAAAATGAGCGCGTTTACTTTGGTCCGGTCAACATTAGTAGAATGCGCGTCACGCTGCGCGACGATAAGGGCAACGTCGTCAACCTAAATGGCGCCGACTGGTCATTCTCCTTGATTTCAACACACTTGTATGAGTTTTAGTTACCCATTGCACTACGTTCGCCGTTTGATCGCACGACTTACGCTTCCGCTTTGTGACCTAGACCAGCTGGTTCCCGGCGCGCTGTGCGGCTTATAATAAAAATCGTTGCTCTTCCACATCACATTGTGAGTGTATTCCAATTGAACAAGGCAGTTGGTGCCACGGCATCCGCGCCCTTGAGAGCCGCCAAGCAAATAAAGTCCAGGAGACATTTTATTAATTACGGTTTTGTTAAATATATATATATAATATATTTATCTTCTATCTTAATTTTATTTTAAAAATGTAAAAAAATAAAATTGATTTTTTTGGTATTTATACACAATCTGCATATCCCATTCATTCATTCATTCATTCGTTCATTCATTCTTGTTACATGCCCGTAAATACGCGTTCAGTAAATAAATTCGCCTCGGATATTATTAACAACATTATCAACAATGTTGTTAATCTTTCAGAAAATGAAAAAAACATACAAAAAATACAACAACAACAACAAAATGTTGGCAGCGTTGGCGCAGGCTCAGTCGAAAATGCTTCAGCATCTTTGGGTCTCGGCTGCTGTTCCATATGCTGCGACGACATTCAATTTGACAAGGGGCGCTTCGTTCTGGAATGCGGTCACACCTTTCACGCCAAGTGCATTTTGGTCGAATTTCGCCACAGAAACCGCTGCCCCATGTGCAGAACAGAAGTCGCGGAATCGTCGGCTCACAAACAGTCATACATGATGCCGTCGTCCCTTCGCATGTATAGTTCCATTCTTCATGATGCCGCCGACCACTTTGTACACGATCTTGGAAATATTACATTCGCAAACGTCGTTCACCGCATGATGTTGTTGAGTTCAGAAGACCAGGACATACGAAGCATTCAGTATCCTTATATTAAACGCTTACTCGTTCAATTTGCCTCCATATTGATTCGAGGAGTCGCCTTTTCCGTTCGTGACCACGAAAACGATGCACAAATGCAGGACCCAGTTCCAATCGACATTGTCGATGACATGATGCAAGTTGACGACGATTCTGACTATGATGCAGCTATAAGCAACCCAGCTCTCGATGCAGCCGTCGCGTATCATGCAATGGTAACCACGGACATGAATTTCGATTCGTCATCGCCTTCATCTTCTCAACATAATGACAACGTCGGCTCGGTTCTCATTCGCCGCTCCGTCGCTCTCGCGGAAATGGGACTACAGCGAAGTGAACTTTCATTACGGCGCGCCAGGAGATTGGCACTTCGACAACAACAGTTTCAACAAGTACATCAATTATTACAGGCAGCAGTTAGACAACGCGAAGAAGAACAAAGAGAACAACAGTCTCATGAAAATATAAATATGCTTATATCTGATCATCATCCTGATCATCATCATGAACAAAATTACATTATTAATCGCGGTGAAGAAAATGGTACTGACGATGTAGATGATGATTCGGCTCCCTATGGACTCGAATTTTAAATCAAGTAGAAAAGTTGTAAAATAAAAAAAATAAAAATAAAATTAAAATTGATTTTTATTTTTTTACCGCATGTGTGCATTCAAACGCATATATGGCACAGGAAGACGAAACCAAAATATCATTCTTGAAACAAAAAAATTCGCATCCCAGAGATGCAAGAATAACGTTTGACGCCGGCCCTCACGTTTATACCGTCGACGGCGATCCCTCCGTAAAATACACATCTGTAACAACATGGAACCACGCACATTTTGACCACTTTGATGCAGACGCAATCATTACACGTATGATGTCCAGCAGCAACTGGAACCTAAGTAAATACTACGGCATGACCCGAGAACAAATTAAGGCTGGATGGGACAAAAATCGAGACCAAGCCGCGTCCGCCGGAACCGCAATGCATTATAATATCGAGTGCGTTTACAACGGGTCCTCACTAGATGACGTCGATGACGGTTCCGTTGAATTCGGCTACTTTCGCCGGTTTCATGCCGATCATTCCGGCCGATTGGAGCCGTTTCGTACCGAGTGGACCATCTTTCACGAGGAAATGCGACTCTCGGGTTCTATCGACATTGTATTCCGGAATTTAGACGATGGTACGTATTCCATTTACGACTGGAAACGAAGCAAGGAAATTAAAAAGACATCGTTCGGCGGCGCGTTCGCAAAAACCCCGGAAATTGAACACTTGCCGGATTCGAATTATTGGCACTACTCTCTCCAACTCAACACCTATAAAACCATTCTGGAACAGAAATACGGACTCGTCATACGCGACATGTTTTTGGTTTGTTTGCATCCGGATAATGCAAACAAATCATACTTGAAAATTAAAGTTGCTGACTTGTCAGAAGAAATGCGCGCGCTTTTCAAATGTTAACCCCAACAAATCGTAAACCAATAATTCCAATTTTCATATTATAATATAACTTTTTTATTTCGGAAAAAATAATATATAATTATATGAACTATATTTTATATAAACTATTTTATATAAACTATATTTTATAAAATAATAATGTCATTCGGAATAATTGGAAATGGATTCGTTGGTAAAGCAACGCAACTCCTTACATCTAACAACCACTCAATGAAAATATACGATATCGACCCAGAAAAATGTTCCCCTCTAAATATAACCCTCTCCGATTTAGCTGATTGTCGCATTATTTTCATCGCAGTCCCAACACCATCAAATCCTGATGGGTCCTGTCATCTTGAAATTGTTCGGTCCGTTATCCAAAATATACGCTCTATTGGAATTATGGCCCACATCGTCGTCCGTTCAACAGTTGTAATTGGATTCTGCGATGAACTCGACTGCTACTTCATGCCAGAGTTCCTAACAGAAAAAAACTGGGTCGATGACTTCTATCAATGTAGCAACTGGATATTCGGTTTGCCAAAAAAAAATGATATCAAAAATCAAATCTTCATCAATGAAATGACGGCGCTTATAAATGACGCCCACGAAGAAGGAAACATCAAATATAATAAAATTACATTTGTCCCAAATAAAGAAGCCGAAATGATTAAATATTTTCGGAATACATTCCTCGCCATTAAAGTATCCTACTCAAATGAAATCCACGAATTTTGTAACAAAAATAACATCGATTATGAAACAGTCCGTCATCTCGCAACAGAAGACTGGCGAATCGGAAGTAGCCACACCGCTGTTCCTGGACCGGACGGTCGCCTCGGGTTCGGAGGAACCTGTTTCCCAAAAGATATCCACTCACTACTCCACCAGTTCGAAACCACAGGAATAAAATCGTATATTCTTAGAAGCGCGATCCAACGCAATAATGAACACGACCGCCCAGAAAGAGACTGGAAAAACGACATTGGACGCGCATTTATTAGTCCCGATTAAAAAGGACTTACACAGTTGTGGTATGAAAACAAAACTAATTTGCATTTTTATTAACAGGTGATGCGGTCTGGTTTGGTGTAGGTTTTATTATTTCGTCAACGAATCCATATTCCAGCGATTTCGCTGAATTTAGCCACAGGTCTTGTTTCAACAACTCATTTAGGTTGTCACTCGAAATGTTCCCATAAGTCAGGTACGTTTTTTTTATAATTTCCATGAATTCCACCAGATTACTATATTCGTTTTTTAGTTCCTCAAATTTGCCGGAAGCGCCGCTGCTCAACTGATGCACCAGCATTACAGAATTCTCACTCATAAATCGCCGCTTCCCACAAACGCTCATCAGCGTCGCAGCGCTCGCCGCAAATCCGTCAATGTACGTGTATACCGGCGTCTTTAGCGTTTTAATTACATCCATAACATAAAACGTGTGCAGCAAACTTCCTCCGTAGCTTTGTATGTGCAAGTGTATGGGAGGGGATTCGATGTTATAGTGAATTGCCATTGTTTGTAGCTGCATGTTCAACTCTTCCAGCTTGGTTTTTAGCTGCAGCGTACTGGCTTCGCTTACCGCACCATAAAAATAAATGTTATTGTTTGTGCTTTGCACGGTGCTATCAGCAGCAGCGTTGCCAACTAAAAAATATAAATATAAACATAAAATTGCCATCTTCTTCATTTTTTTAATAATGTTTCGTATATTTATTATATCCATCTATTTAAATACTTTCATGGTTTTGATATAAAAAAATACGTCTAATGTCTACAAAAAATGTTGACCATTCCGTTATCGGTTTCATTTTACAAAAAACATCATCGAATTCACGATTCTTTCATTCTGGAATACATTTGGATCGACGGACGCGGAAATCTCCGATCAAAGTATCGCACCGCTTATCCAAAATTCGACTCATATAGAGACGGCGCATACAATTACATCCCCGTAGAAGATTGGAACTATGACGGATCCAGCACCCATCAAGCTTCTACTGAAGATAGTGAAATTGCGCTGGTTCCTGTCGCTCACTATTTAAATCCGTTTTTCGAGCCGGGTCGCGCGTTCCTCATCTTGTGCAAAACATATCGCAGTGACGGAAGTCCCACTGAAACAAATTTTAGACACGACGCGGAAAAAGTTTTTAAAAAAGGTGGGCGCCATCTTGATCCGTGGTTCGGAATCGAACAAGAGTACTTTATGATGCGCTCCAACGGAACCCGGATAAGCGACGACCCGTTCCTCTTTTCACGCGACCATGACCCCAATGGTCCTCAACCGCAGGGCGATTATTATTGCGGCGTCGGAACTCGCACCGTTGCGTTGAGGAAACTGGCCGAAAAACATTACGAGTATTGCTTGAACGCGGGTCTAAAAATAAGTGGAATCAATGCCGAAGTCGCGCCGAGCCAGTGGGAGTTCCAAATCGGACCGTGCTCCTGTATTAGCGCAGGAGACGAACTTTGGGTCGCGCGCTACATTTTGGAAAAACTCAGCGAAGAATTCGGCGTTTGTATCAGCTTCAAACCCAAGCCGGTCCCAAATCCGTGGAACGGTAGCGGTCTTCACACCAATTTTAGCACGGAAGAAAGTCGCGACGACGAACATCGTAATGCCGGCCTCAAGTGCATTTATAAATATATTGACCGCTTATCAAAAAAACATGCGGATCACATTCGCGTTTATGGCGATAATTCTAACCGCTTGAACGGCACTTGTGAAACCAGCGATTTTCATGCATTTAGTTATGCGGCCGGCGATCGTGGCGCAAGCGTTCGTATTCCCAAGTCCGTCTTAAAAGCGGGCTGCGGTTACCTGGAGGACAGGCGCCCGGCAAGTGACGCCGACCCGTATCGTGTCATCGCTGCAATTTTTAGTACCGCTTGCATTTATTATCAAGACGAGGCCGATGTAGAAGTATAGTATAGTTCATTAATTTTTTATTTATTGCATTTCAACTAAGCGAATGCACGAATCCTTGCTTGTGTTTGGTTCCAACGTGCCTTTAATGCGTTTGTTAATCGCCGTAAATGCAATATTAATGGTTTGTTTATCCCCGGTTTTTATATACGCGCCGATTATTTGAAACAGCTGTTTGATTTCATCGTGTTCGGACGCCGTTAGTTTTAGCTCCGTCAGCTTCTCAAAGATCGGGCGAACTTGCTCCCGTCTCTCGTCTTTAGAACGCTCGTGAAACGATTTATTATTCATTTTTGTTCTATTCTTACATAATAAACATTATTTTTAATATTCTTTAATAATGTTTATTATTTCATTTCTTCGATTTTTTGGATTTCTTCGATTTTTTGTATTTTCTCGATTTCTTTGATCTCGATTTCTTTGATCTCGATTTCTTTGATCTCGATCTCGATCCACCATAAATACCAGGAATACTACTGTTATCCAAAACATTTTTCATTCTTGCCGTTTCGTCTAAATCGCTGTCGGCGACACTTGAGCTTGACATGGGCGACAACCTCTTACTTCCGTCATGCATGTCGTATAGAGGACTGTCCACTTCACTCATCGCTTGATCCATATTGGTTTTATCCTTAATTGTTATTGGTTATGATTCTATAATTATACGTATAAAAAAATAAATAATTTATAAAAAATAAATAATTCATTCATTTTTTATAAATATTTCTTTTACATATAAAGTTATTACAAAGTTATTTATTTCTAAAGTAATATCATTTTTATCCATTTATTCTTGGTTCCAAAGTAGTAAATTATCAATTGATACCCACTTTTCAATTAATGCACTCGGTTTTGTCACGCACACTTTTTCCACACCTTTTTCGTCCACTTGAACTTCCGGATACGACCGTTCGATAATCCAGTCGTCATCCATTTGGCCAGACGTTCGTTTCACTTTGATCGATTCCCGATCTTTCAAGCAGTTGGCTCGTCCGAATGCCTGGTGTGCCATGAACTGCTCCACAGCTTGCTTTCCCTGTCGTCTGCACTCTTCGTCGCCGCACGAAACCCATCCGTTCTTCGTTTCAAATGAAATATAGTACATATACGGCCCGGGGGTTTTAACGTGCGTGCAAAAATCGCACGCGTTCATTTGAATAAATGTAAGGCGCCGATAATGCGGCGTTGGTTTTATTTCAATTTCTTCCATCTCCATGCCTTGAAAGTCGTCTTCGGCATTTTCAATATCGATATCTTTATTATGGTTGTTTTGACTCACGTTTGTTTGTTCTTCGTTCCTGTAGCTCATTTTTTTTTATTTTATTTGAATACTTGAATACTTGACTTTTTTAAACTATAATGCATATAATCAATTTTTATATTTATTACATTTTTATAAAGTATTTATCTTGGTTTTATTTTTATATTTTTATACAGTAAATATAAAAATAAATGCAGATTTACAGTATCATTTTCATTATTGTTGGAACGATTTTTGGAATCACTGTCATCGCTCGATGTTACATTTGCTGCTGTCAAAAACGCGCGGCTCTTGATCCGACTCCGACTTGAAGTTTAAAGTGATGAAAACATCGGCATTGGCGTCAGCGTTCGATTTCGTATTTTAATTTGTTTTTCGCTCAGGTTATTCCTTTTATTTTTTTTTCGCGTTCCTCGCTTTTTTACCGCACCTAAATTAAAATGCACGTGTTTTTTTGTATTCTTCGCTTTCTTGTTTTGTTTTCCATTTTTATTTGGTTTGTCACTATTTTTACGCGTGTATTTTTTTAATATCGAAACAATCTTTTTTTCCCTCTCATCCAATTCACGATACTTCATTTTAATATTATCATTTTCCGTTTCTGGTTCCGATTTATTACCACCCATTTGATTTGTTTCTGATTCTGCCTCCATGTTTCTATTCTCTTCTTCTCCCGCGGTTTCTGCTACCGCTACTCCTTGTTCTTCTTCTTGGTTTTCTTCTTGCTTTTCTTCTTGCTTTTCTTCTTCTTCTTCTTCTTCTTGCTTTTCTTCTTCTTCTTCTTCTTCTTCTTGCTTTTCTTCTTCTTCTTCTTGCTTTTCTTCTTCCTCATCATCTTCCTCATCATCTTCCTCATCATCTTCCTCATCATCTTCCTCATCATCTTCCTCATCATCTTCCTCATCATCTTCCTCTTCGTCTTCCTCTTCGTCTGCTTCGCTTGCGTCTTCTTCGCTTTCCTCATCATCTTCCTCATCATCTTCTTCATCATCTTCTTCCTCTTCGTCTTCCTCATCTTCTTCCTCTTCGTCTTCCTCTTCTGCTTCGCTTGCGTCTGCTTCGCTTTCATCATCTTCTTCCTCTTCGTCTTCGTCTGCTTCTGCTTCGCTTGCGTCCTCTTCGCTTTCATCATCTTCAACATCTTCTTCTTCTTCGTCTACGTCTTCATCATCTTCCTCATCATCTTCCTCATCATCTTCCTCATCATCTTCTTCTTCTTCGTCTACGTCTTCATCTTCGTCTGCTTCTTCATGTGCTTCCTTTGCTTCGCTTTTGTCTGCTTCAGACAGGTTGACTTCATCATCAGGTTCTCTTATTTCTTTATTTTCGTTCTCTTCTCCACCAGTTTGCAAATTAGGCATTCGACCAACGATCTCTTTCAGTATATCCATTTTTTATGTTCAATCGTTAATAATTATTTATTTTGTAATTCTATTTAATATATAATTTAAATATAATTTTTTATTTCAAGTCATAATATAAAAAGCATAATAATAATATTCATAAATAAAAATGGAAAATAGAAAACAGTTCATCGATTCATTTTTTAGTAGCGAATTTTTAGAAACATATTTTCATGTAAAAAATAATATTTTATAGATATAAATATATATTCATATATTCTTTAATTATTTTATTTGTCTATCTCATAGAAAATGGTTACAAAAATGAAAATGTTTGCTTTTGGTTTTAGCCAGACTCAGAACCAAGTTGTTAAACGACCGGTTTCTGCGCCTTCTACTCCCTCTTTAAATCAATTCAATATGGCTTCCACTATGAAAATGCAAAGCACCGGGTGTAAAAGTTGCAGAGGTTGAAGTACTTATTTATTTTTATACATATTTATTTTTATACATATGTATTATATACATTACAAAACACATTATACAAGTTTAGTATAAGAATAAAATGAAAAAAGTAGAAATATAAAAAATAGAAATAGCAATATAAAAAATAAAAAATAGAAATATAAATAAAAAATAAAAAATAGAAATATAAAAATATAGCATACAGCATTTTTCATCTTTTATTTTATTATTTAGTATTATTATTTAGTAGAACCATTCTATTTTATGACATCACACCTTTCAATTAAATTTTTAGTTGTGGGTGACGAAAATGTTGGGAAGACAACTATTATCAATTATTTCACGCTCGTACCAGTCAAAGCTATTTCAACCATAGGTATCGATTTCCAAACTCGAATGATTGCATTGGTTTCTGAGAAGGATCAAAAAGATCAAAAAGATTGTAACAAAAAAATAAATGATAAGTGTCATTCTCAAGAAACAGACACACTGCTTTTAAGCACAATGAAGTTAAGCGCCGCCGATACCGCGATTCGCCCAAATGACTATGACTACGTAAAATGCTGCTTCTGGGACACATCCGGTTCACCAAATTATAAGTGCCTCGCACAAACGTATTATACCGGTGTCGCAGCAGCAATCGTCGTATTCGACTTGTCAAGCCAGTCGTCTTATAACGGCATTAACTCTTACATTGCGCGCGTCATTCAGAAAAATAACTGCAATCATTCACACCCCATTCTCGTTCTAGGAAACAAGCTCGACCAGCGCGCCATCCGTTTCACAAAAAAACAGGTGTTTGAAGCCCTTTGTTTTGATTTCCCGCACGAAAATATAAGGTACGAGGAAGTTTCGTGCATTGATAAAATGAATAGTTTAGACTATGGTTGCGCCAGTTGCGCCAGTTCATCCGACATTCACGTCGTGTTTACTTCGTTTATACAGTCACTTTATGACTCAGTCGTTAAACCGCATTATTATAATCCACAAGCCATTGCCGCAATCGACTGTCGCGGAATTACCGGAACCTCTCGCTTTTTCAAAGAGTTGTCAAACCCAAAACAGAAAGATGTAGCTAAAAGGCCATGGAACTGGAAGGGAAATTATAGCGACTACATTCATGGAAAAAATACTGCGAATAAAAAGGACGATGACGAAAGCGCCGACTACATTCAAATGGTTAACTTGAAGTCCCCCCGCGAATGCTGCACAGAACACGAACTTAAACGAGTGTCATCGTGTACATCGGGATGCTCCATCATGTAATATTTTTCCAGATTTTTTTTTACGTTTTTAGATCCTCGACAAAATTCATATTCAAAAAACGTTTTTAAAATAATTATAAATTTAATTGTGGACTAAATTTTCCCTTTCGGTTGGTAATAATTTATAATAATATTCATAATTCATAATATTATTATAACTATATACTAATAATTCCACTAATTATTATTAATATTATTAATATTTATATAAATATATTCAAATATATTCACTAAAATAGTATATACGCATTTCAAAAATCAAACACATATTTAATATATATACATAATCGAAAAAATGGACGGGTTCGATTTCAACATTCAAAATTATTCGCTTTCTGAAATGGAGGATTTGCTCGGTTTAGCGGGGAAAAGGGGGGCATACACGTCCGGCGACGTCGCGCATTCAAAACAGCGTCTCGTTGTAAAACTGGCGTCTTCCGGAAAACAGGACAAAAAAATGGTCGATTTTTTAAACGCAGTTCACAAGTGTCTTTTGACCAACATGAATAACGGAAATAATAGTAACAATAGCACTAATAGCGGCAATATTAATAGTAGTAGTACCCGATTTTATTCCCCTTTGACCAATTATAAACAGAATGCCATTATCCCAGGTTCAAAGTCCGACGGACATTTCGTCATTCCAGATCCTTACCGCATGTACGATTCAGATAAATACAACGACACCGCCGGTTTGGTCGTCGGTCAAAGCGGTGCGCCACCAGGAACCATTAATCCGGTCAAATATTCCACCGTCGCAATCTCCGTCAATATTGACTCCCGCTTCCGTCCCAACTATTTTAGCACAAAAAGCACCGATTTACATATCACGCTTCCAGAGAGAATTGACAATATCATCAATTATCGCGTCGGCTCCTTTGAAATTCCGTTTTATGCCATTTACTCCATAAGCGAGCTCAACGGAAATAACGCCATTCAAATTCAATGGTCCACCGCATCTGGCGGCGTTTATGGAAACACATTCACCATCGTCATTCCAGACGGAAATTATTACACTACCGCAAGCACAACCAATCTCGTCGCTTCTGCATCCATTGAAACCACGATAAATACCATCCTTGACTCAAATAATACAGGAACAGACGGAGGGTTGGCCGGTAAACTCTACTTTTACATTGACCAGGTAAGCGGAAGGGGCGTCTTTGCGCAACCGTCAGGGGCGTCGGCCATTTATTTTAAAGTCGTTTCCAACGTAAGAAGCGACGGCGTTCTAAATTATGAATCGCCCCTCATCTCGTTTTTAGGCTGGCAACTCGGATTTCGAAACGCAGAAAATATTTCTAAAAATAGCGGAACTGGTAACTGGGGTTCCGTCGTCTCAGAAGCGCTCGTCGCCATTCGAGCCACAAACTACATTTTCATTTCCATTGACGACTACAATAACAGCGTCAATGATTACTATTCCGCCGTGTTTTCAGAATCTTACGCGATTAAAAACATTATCACCCGAGTCAACGTCGGATTCTTGCAAGACGTAAACGAGGCATCCAGCATCCAGCTTAACAGGCAGCGCTGCTTCTTTGGCCCCGTCAACATTCAAAAACTTCGCATCACCCTTTATGATAACTTTGGTCGCATCGTCGATTTGAACAATATGGATTGGAACATTGAGCTCATTTTCGAATGCGTTTATGATTAGATTTTTCTTTAATTCATTTTATTTTGTTTTGTAAATAAAAAAAAATAAAATAAAAATTGATTTTTCAATCTACATTTATGTTTCATATTATCCAGTCAACAGTAAAACAACCAAGTAACAAATAATATGACTCACTTTGATACCAGAGTTACCGACGCCGAATTTGATTCCATTCCCGATAAAAATAGCCGCTTCATGCTCAAAAATGCACATCAAGCAATTACTTCTACTGAATATTGGGACTATATGAGAACGTTTAACGAACAATCCTTCATGTTTTCAAATAATCCCGCCGTTTCTAAAATTACGACAAAAATGTTGGAACTCGGATACGACGGTCACACCGGCTCTTCATTCGGATGGACAATGAGGCAAATGGAGTTTCTTGCGAAGAATGGAAAACAGGCATTTTTGCAACAGTTTTCATAAATATAATATATTAATAATTTAAGAATGCAGAGAGTACAGTCAAAGTACCCATACGTGAGTTTTGGAAAAAACTTGGATTACAATCCTGCAACCCAAACATACACCACAAAAACGCTGTTCGTAGATGGGTTTCCAGTGACAGTGGTATACTCCACGGTTCCTGGAAACTGGGAATTTAGCCCCAAAGCCAAAGGCGGCCGCGGCTACAAACGGTTAAAAAAAAGCTATAGAAATATATACAAAAAAAGAAGTTATGGGAAAAGAACCCGTAAATATTATAAATAATTTTCATTCTCTTATTTTTTACAATAATATTAAAAATAAAATATTTAGTAATATTATAATAATATTATAATACCGATAATACTGATGAATACACCCAGTGCACCAAAGGCGAGCCAAACAAGTCCTCCAGTAAGTTTTGGAGTAGCACTTAAATATACAGATACTCCTGCCCAAAATACACGTAGTAAAACTTCTTCTTCTCGTGCTTCCCGTCGCAGTTCCCGGCGTGGTCGTGGTCGCAGCTCCCGTCGCGGTCGCAGTCACAGTTCCCGGCGTGGTCGCAGTTCCAGAAGAAATTAAATCGTTAAATCAATTAAATAAAACAATCAACACTTTTATTTTTTTTTATTCTTAAAAATAAAAGTTTTTTTAAATGTATTTTTATCAAAACCACTTTGCTTTGGTTCAAATACATTTCGTCACATTATTATACACAAAATTGCCGTCGAGATTTAGCCACAGCTGCTTGTATCCGGCGCACTGATTTTCTACATGCGTCGCATAATACGCGTCATATAGCGCCATCACTTGTTTCACAAATTCGGACGCACTTTGTCTAAACGGAGTGCACGACGCATGCTTGAAAAACTCGTGCTCAAATAGCGGGACAATATCGTTTCTAAAACGCTGATTGTTTAAACATTCTTCTTGCGTCGTCGCGTTAAACCATCGCGCATTTAAAAAAGCAACTTGCTGCGGGTCATTGGGAAAAACGTAGCTCATATTTTTTGCGTCACAACAAGACGGATATCCGCATGTTATGCATTCGCCACACTGTTCCGGCCATAGTCCGTGCACTTTAAACGCCATTTCGTCATCATCAAAAATAAATGTAAGATCGTAGTTCGTTACATTGCAACTAATGGGACTGTATGGATTAGTTATAGGGGGCACAAGAAAATATTTTGAAGAAAAAAGAAAAATTAGGAACAACATTTGTTTTATAAACAACATTTTTTTTATTTCAAGTGTTGTATATGCGGTTTGTATATATTTGTTTACTGTAACTTATTTTTTAAATAGTAATTGATTCGATTTGTGTAAAAAAAATATTATAAATTATTTCATATCTATTATATTATATAAAAGAAATGAACCTATTAGAAAAAAATGAAAATATGACAAATTATTATTTTTTTAGGTCGGCACTAAAAGCAGATGAAATTGAGGAAATACATAATATTGCGGCAACATGTCAAGAGATCGACGGAAATGTAAGCGGCCAAATAGATAAAACATACCGCAGAAGTAAAATTAAATGGATAAAAAATAATGATTCGACTCATCATATTTACAAAAGGTTGACCGATTTAATGAAATCTGCAAATAAGGAAATGTGGAATTTTCATATCACAACGTTGGAAGATAACTTACAGTTCACAGAATATAACGCAGATGACCAAGGACACTATGATTGGCACATGGATTTTGGAGGATACAGCACTAGCACCCGGAAACTATCCATGGTTGTTCAGTTAACCGATCCGTCAGAATATGAAGGCGGTAAACTACAATTCATGATCAATCGCAGCGTGTTAGATGCACCAAACGACAAAGGAACTGTCATCTTTTTTCCAGCGTATTTAACTCACAGAGTAACACAACTCACAAAAGGTAAGCGCAATTCGCTGGTGTTCTGGTTTCACGGACCAACATTCATATAAATGCGATCAAATATGCACCAAGGTTTTACATTTTATTTACTTTCCATCTTCCAATTCGTAGAGAGATAGAGAGATAATTCATAAATACAATTCGTCAAATTAAATAAATAAAAAATACATCAAATCGATTCAAGTTGGTTTTTTTATTTATTTGTTATTATCATAAACACATACACACACAACCGAAATGAAAACATTTTACAAGAATATACCCGATCGACATTGCATCGTTTCATCATTTTATTTAATTTCCATCTTCCAAGTCGTAGAGAGATATAGAGATAATTCACAAATACAATTCGCCAAATCAATTAAATAAAAAATACATCAAATCGATTCAAGTTGTTTTTTAGTTATTTGTTAATATCTCCTTTTCGTAAAAAAATGTTTACTGTTTTTAGCGACCCTCGCACGCCAACCCTAAACCTTTAGGGTTTAGACGGCCCTTCGGGCCTTTTTGTGTCTTTTATGGTGAAAACCCCCTAATCCCCGGTGTTCAGAAATGAGTGCTATTATGACGAATGAGTGATAAATTGAAACCGGATTTCTGTGTTAATTTTGGTATTAAATTTTATGTAGGGGGTATTGTAAATTTCGGTTTCATTTCGGGTTTCATTTCGATTTCATTTCGGTTTCATTTCGATTTCATTTCGGTTTCATTTCGGGTTTCATTTGGAGGCGATTAGGGGTTACCTCCGGGTTAATTAGGGTTTCATTTCGGTCTGATTTTTGATTGATTATGAGATGATTTGGCGGAAATGATGCAAACCCCTCACTTTTATCGGGGGGTATTGGGGTTCAGAAATGAGTGCTAAATTGACCGTGTAGTGATAAAATGAAAATGCATTATGGTGTCATTTATTTCACTTTTTTTCCATTTTTGATTTAAATTCAATCTCTCTTCATTCTAATTCTATAAACATTTATAGAATAGTTCACCTCTTTTAAAAATGTACATTCCATTTTTATTTTACTTTATATCTTCCCATTTCTAGAGAGATTGAGAGAATAATCATAATTCCCACAAATAAAATAAAATAAAATAAATAATAAAAAATTTTCACATCTTTTATTATTCTTTATTTACATTGAATTTCAATTGTGATGGTTTTAACAGGGGACAGCATGTCCCCTCTGACCCCTTGCCCAGATAGGAGGGGTCAAAGGGGAAACTTGGTTCCCCTGTATTTTATAAAATTATTATCCATTGTTGCTCTTATAAATTTCACTTTTGATACTATTTTACCATATTTATTCATTTCTAAATCCATCTTCTTTAATTCTCCTGTTGTCTGATATGCTGATCTGCACCATACTTCTTCTCTTGTCCCTCTTATCTTTTCGTATATACCCCCATTAATATGATATTTGCCGTCTTTCTTGTCTCTCATTATATTTTTGCTCTTTATTGCCGCTGATAATGTGTTATAATTCTTGAGTGCCACCAAGAGTGTGCATACTATGCACTACCTTTTCAGATTCATCAAAATCTCTTAAAACAGAACGAATTGATGCAATGTCTAATACAACTCCAACGTCGCTTGCTCGAAAAAGTGGATCGTTTACTGTTCCTTTTATAACAATGTCTGTGTGCAGATCGTTCGAGTTGAATGCTTTTACTATATCCATGTTGCTTGGATGTTTATATATGATTAACAACCTCTGTCTTTATATCACTTTCATCCTTTACTTCTTTCCCTATTTATCCCCCCTTCAGAAATCAGTCCTAAATTGACCATGTAGTCATAAAACAGGGGGACCCAGGTCCCCCTTAAACCCCTCCTTCCATCCCCATTTCGTCTTTTTTTCCTTTTTCTTTTTAATTCAATTCTCTCTTCAGGTTGAATTGATAAACATTTATAGAATATTTGGCGTCTATTGTATATTCACAGTCCATTCTTATTTTACTCTCTATCTTCCTTTATAGAGAGATCGATCCAAACATTTTTCTTTACTTATAATAAATAATAAAATAATTCATATTTAATATTTATTATTTATTTATAAAACATTCAACAAATACAATGAAAATTTACATTATAAAATACCTACTACATTCAGATTAAATTTTGTCAGTCCAAGCTAACCTCATTCTAACTACTTCTCCACTTCCAGCAATATTAACAATATCGCCCATAAACTCGCCCATAAACTCCACACCCCCAACCCAAGTGTATTCACTTACCTTCTTCAATCCAATTAATTTAGCCTGGATGTCACACTCGCCGCACTTACTACACCGTGCATATGGATATACACATGGTTCTTTATCATCTGGTTCTCTCTGTATAAGTATATCAAATGACTCCCCTTCAGACTCCAAAACTACAAATCTTTCTACATCCATACTCGAGATTAATCCCGTCTCTCTATCATATCGTAACGCCTTCTCCTTTCCCGCTTTAAATGCTACCCTAACTTTACCATCTTTACCCCTCCTCATTATTCCCGGTAACTCTGGAACACTGTATGAATTACGGCTTCCTCTAGCGGATAGACGGGATGATGGGTCAAAGGCTATAATACCTACATCACTATAAATTCCACTCTTAAACCCTCTTAATATCCTATTTGCTTCTCTATCACCACTCTTAGCCTTTAATCCCTTGCTCGATAACTCCAACATCAGTTTGCCTTTCTCAACTTTATAACCACTCACTTTTCTCACCATACTCATCCTTCTTCCTTTACGATCTCTCCCAAATAATTTTATTGGCATTTCATTAACTATTTGAACTTGAACCCAAAAAAACAAATACCAAGGAGTTGCAGCATCACGAGCAAAAGGAATATCAACAGCAAAAAGAGGAGCAGCAAGAGCACCGGCAGCAACATAACCAGGAGCAACAGGAGTATCACTCCACCGAACCTCCAAACTATTTTCAATAGCATTATATCTCGAAACGCCACCAAACAATAATTCTGTTCTTGGGTAAAAGTATGGAGCCAAGAAATTGATTTGATTAAGTCTTCGATCACCTGAAAACCACATAATAATTCCCATTTCTTCAGCCATGGTACTGAATGGTACATCATTTGGATTAGGTCCAGGCCCTAATATAAATTCTATTCCTTTCTCATTTAATACGTTTGCATCTTTTACCGCATATGTCTTCTTCTTTCCATCCCTCGTTGATACTGTTAACCATATAAAACTTAAACCTTTCCTACCTTCCACATTTGACAAAAAAAAATAAATTCTCCGCCATAATCCCTTTAAATCGTCTGAAGTCGATTCCTTTATACTACCGTCCTCCATTTGTGAAACAACATAAACTTCTTCTTTATCTTTAAGTTCCGCTCTTAACGTCAAGTTACAAGGTGCATTCACATTCGGTTCACAAGCAGCAATAAACCCTATCACTTTAAATTCCGCTAACCGAAGCATGTCTCTATCTGCGAATAACATGTCCGCTCCCAAATAAGTTTTTTTATTCATCTCTTTTTATACTATACTATCCATCTTTATTTTATTTTTTCTTAATTTTTTTATTCTCTTTTTTTTCCATTTTTCACTCACTTTTTTACAAATTGATTTTTTATTCTTTTTCTTTTTTTATTATCAGTGTTTCCCATCAGTACTACCAATTCCACTATGTCCGCTTCCGTCGTATCATCTCCCATCCGTTCCGCTGGAACGGGTTTGGGTTCTCCAGGTTTCCGGTCCCAGAGAAAAATGTCAGCTGGAACCATTATGAAAAAAATACAAACGCTTCAAGACACAATTGAGTCTCTGAGACAACAACTCACGTTTACTCGAGCCGAAGAAGAAGAAGGTGGTGTCCAAAAAAAAACAAAAGAACTCGTCAAAGAACCAAAAGAAAAAAAAACAACTGTTACATCGGCAGAAGGAGCAACAAAACAAAAGAAAATGCAAAAAACAAAAGAAGAAGAAGAAAAAGACAAGATCCCGATGCCGTGGACCGGACAAGCCGATTTTACTACATGTGTTGGATTGAAGGCACAATATGGTCTTTTTATCCAGTGTGGAAAAGCGTGCGACTCCAAGTCCACTTCATTTCAAATTGACAACCATGAATGCAGGTTTTGTGCCGACTGTTCCAAGAAATGCGACGAAAACGGAAAACACTCCGTTGGAACCATTGAGGAGCGCATTGAAGCCGGAGTTGGTAAGTATGTGAATGCCAAGACAGGTAAGAAGGAAACAATTTACATTGAAGTACTTGAAAAAATGGGGATTACCAAAGAACAAGCACTCGAATCTGCACAAAAGCGCGGATTTCAGATTCCAGACTGGATGCTTGAAAAGGCTGAAAAGAAACGCGGGCGTCCTCCTGCCGCTGTCGTTGCATCTATCAAACCTAATGATACTGATGATGAATTCAAAACAAAAGAAAAGAAACCCAGACAACCACGTACCAAAAAGACAACGGTCAGCGTCAAAACCCACGACACTCCTCAGAAAAAGGATTCAGCTCAAGGTTCAGTTTGCATTGATCTGAATGATATCAACAAGAGTGATGGTGATGTTACCCCCGTTAGTTCTGTTGAAACTGCACCTGCTGCTCCTCAAGAGAAGAAAAAACGCGGACGTCCTGCCAAATCCAACACTCAAAACAATGTCGGTGAATCAGAAATGCAGAAACTCATTGTTCAAGCCACGACTGAGAAAAAGAAGCGCTTATCAATTGACCCTTCTGAAACTATTTCCCCTTTGTCATCACAAGAAGAAGCCGTTGAAACCTGTCTCCAATTTGATAGCGACGAAGGAGAAAAAAATCAACACACGATTCAAGAGGATGATGATGCATTATTTGACATGTTCAATGAGATTATTGAACACCAAGAGCAGCATCAAAAACAAGAACAACCAGTTGCATCAGCAGCAGCACCAACAGTTGTTGATGATGTAATTGAAAATAAGGAAAAGGTCAAAAAATCAAAGAAGAATGCTTCTGAAGAAAAGGTTGAAAAGGTGAAGACTGACAAAAAGAAAGACAAAGACTCTAAAGCAGCATCAGCAGAAGCAGCGAAGAAGAAGGCAAAGGAAGAAGAGGAAGCAGCAGCAGCCGCCGCTCTCAAGAAGGCGCAAGAAGAAGAAGCCAAAAAGAAAAACCAAGTTGAAGATGACGAAACGGAAGACGAAGAAGACGGATCAAACGATGAAGAAGAGGAAGAGCTCGAATGCGAAGAATACGAGTATGACGGTGAAATCTACGGACTTGCACCCAATGGAGACATTTACTCACAAGACGGCGAGCTTGTCGGAAGATTGAAAAATGGTGTCCCCAAAATGTTCTAATTCTAAAATGAATTGCATAACGTGAAATATAAGTGAATAATTAAATTAATAAAAATGAAAAATATTTTTTATTCATATTATTTCTTTTTTTATATAAACAAATAACATGAATAAATGAATTCTCTCTATACAATATATACTAAATATCATAATCTAGTCGAATATTCCGAGTATGCATTTACCGGATGGGTTTTGTCATGGATTCTTTTTTTTGTCATGCTTCCAATCATGATCCACTTTTTTGGAAGAATCAAAGGTGCACTTTTTAATTACGGGTTTAGCTGGATATCCATGATTCTCATTATTCTCGGACTAGAATACAAGGCCGTATTCTTATAAATTTTATATCCGCATGATAACCGCACCATTTCTTCGCGTTTTTGAATGCGACCGTTTGCGTTTTATTAATATATGTTTTCTCGTTTGTCCTGAGTGTGTTGGAAACGATACACCGATATCCGAATTGGATTGATTTTGATCATTGAAAGAATTGTGATGACGATTGTGTCGTCGGCGTCGTGTTTGTGAACTGGTATGAAGCGAGTGCAACTTAGTTCCTCGTTTACTGTGTTGTTTTATTTTAAAAAAAAGTTTAATATAGGTAAAAAGTTTCTCTCCAGAATGTTTGTATTCAGCGTCTTCTCTTAACGATGCGGAATCAAAGGGCGTTTGTAAAGAAATGTAATTCGAGTCGTGCAAATCGAGGCGGTGGACATGGTTTGCGTTTTTCATAGCGCCCATTCTAACACGAATTGCGGATATAAACTCTCTTGTATCGACGATGGTTGATGCAAGCGGGCTTTTCAAATAACGCTGGATCATTTCATTCACGGGTAGCGTCTTCACATATGGCTTCACGTTTAAATATAAGACATTTTCATGGCGCATTTCGGGATGATTCAAGTCGTCAACAAAACATACTTCTGCATGAGGAGAGATTCTGGTAACACGCAATAAATCATCATATGTTTTATTTTGGCTTGTTCGCCCCGGTTCTATAACTTTTCCGTTAATGATGTATGCTGCGATAATTTTATCGAATAAATTGCCGCGGTGACTTTCATTTTCTCCTTCATTTTTTTCAACGTTGCCGACTTTATAATCAAAATACTTTGCGATGTGTTGAACCCATGTGCGAGGACCTTGATTGTTTGTGTAAATGAAAACCCCATCACATATTCCATTTACTTTTTTTTTGTAAACGTATTTTAATATTTCAATTATTTTTGGGCGTACAAATTCAGGGAACAAATCGAGAATTTGGTTGAATCTCTCGAAAATCGATCCTGAATAATCTTTATAGTAGAATGAAATTGCGTCCATGAATGATCCGAGCTGCGAGAAGTATCCGAGGGTTTCATCGACATCAAATACAATGTATTTCCCCGATATATTTTTTTTATAATGATATTTCATGTGATAAGATAATGTTATTTTTATTATAAATACATACTACTATATATAGAGAAAAAAATTATTATGATATTAATTTTTTTGAATTCATATTCAAATCATAAAAAGTAGCCATCTTGATTGCATTTCTCCCATATTAACATAACTGTTCATTACGACTATGCGATTCGTGTTATAACTAAACTCACAGGATTTACTCCGTTACCGTCGGGGGTTTGTGCTACTCCTGACTGGACTTGTGTAGAACCTATTAAATAAAGCGTTACAGTTCCTGAACCGCTTCCCGCTGCTCTACCTAACTGTGTTCCTGCGACGATTGCCGAACCTTGAAACTGCTTATGAAGATTTGCTGCTATACCTGCGAAGTTTTGATTATAATCCAGTTGCGTTACAACTGCATTTCTCAACGGACCGGGTGTTGGTAGAGGCGTGGTTTGAGAAGAGCAATATAAACTTCCATAATTCATCGTGTTTGCGTTTGACTGAACTGCAAGGTTACCGAATACTTGATACACTCCTGAACTATCTATTGTTGCCGTGACGCTCGTGATGACGGTTTCTGTGTTTGTTGGTAGAGTACTATTGATAATAATGGGATTTAAAACTGGTGTGCTGACGATAATTGGGTATTTTGCCGTATCAACATAATTCTTCGTTGCGACATCTTGCGCGACACTTGGATCTTGACAATTGATTATTTTTTTGGAATTCATATCCAAATCATAAAAAGTAGCCATTTTATTCGCCTTAATATACTAAAGGTAGATAAAAATAATTATGTAAAGTATTTTTATATACCGAATGATATTTATGACCATGCGATAGTTCCAGACGAGAGAAATGTATATATTTTATATCCGCTGACCGACCCGTCGTATGTTCCAACAGTGAGCGTTGTTGCGGTCGGAGCGGTTGAAGGCGTCCTCAGAATGACAATACCTTTTCCTCCTGCTCCTCCTGCGGCACTCCCCAGATTAAAACCACCACCACCACCACCACCAGTATTAGCAACCCCGGCACCACCAACACCTGTTGCTGAACCAGTGCCACCTCCTCCTGCTCCGGCAGTCGGCACAGCGCCTGATGAGCCTCCACTTCCACCGCCTCCACGCTGGACGCTTACACCTGTTATACTTGAAAAAATACCGTCTCCACCGTCTCCTTGACCGTCTGTATTACCCGCTTCACCTGCACCACCGCCACCGCCACCGCGAAACGGATTAGCTCCCTCTCCAACACCGCCATTAAAACCTTGTATGGGTGACGCTGTTCGTGTTCCTGGATTACTTGGGTTAGGTGGAGGGGGGGCAGCACCTCCAGACCCGCCACCAGATGAACCACCGTCTCCACCGTTTCCAAGATTTGTTCCAGCACCAAAACCACCTCCGGTGCTAACAATACTAACACTAGTGGCTATATTAACAATCGAGCTATTTTGTCCCGCTGTATCGCTTGCACCACCATTACCAACCGTAATCGTATATATTTGATTATAAGTGACTGTAAGGGGTGTTTCTGCTGAGCCACCACCTCCAGTTGTTTCTCCTGTGACCGAGCATCTATAACCACCGGCACCACCAGCACCACCGTTGCTCCTATCTGCGATTCCCGATCCACCCCCACCTCCTCCCGCAATTACTAAATACTCGATAAGAAAAACAGGGAGTGGTCCAGACGATGGAAAAAATGAAAAAAGTGTACTTGAAAATGATAATAATAACCCAGACCTATATTGGACTAATTCCTTACCACCACTTGAACCTACGGTGACACCACTACCATCGGTAATAGTCGTAGTTCCTGTTCCTTTATTCGCAATAAAAACGGTGTCGCCTTCTGTAAATACACCACTATTTACTGTGATAGTAGTACTAGAACTGGAATCCATTATTACACGCTTGTTGCGGTCAGAAGCAACTAAAGCATAACTGGCAGTTTGGGTGTTTAAAGTAAGATTACGGTCGGCATAATTCTTCGTTGCGACGTCTTGCGCTGCACTTGGATCTTGACAATCGGTAATCCTTTTGGAATTCATATTCAAATCATAAAAAGTAGCCATTTTTATTTTTATATGTCTTATTATATTAAAGGCAGATAAAAAAATACAAAGAATCTCTAAATTATTGCGAATGATATGAAAAAGTGATAAACATTTCATCTGAAGTCGTCCATGTAAAAGGCGCTGTTGATGACAAAACTTGATTGAGTTGATAATTACCTGACAGATATAATGATCGAACTGTAACCGTAGTTGTGGATGTATAGGTTACAATCCCATATATTGTATTACCGGTACTTTGATCATAAAATGATACATTTCCGTTAAGTGCGGTCGCATTATTTGTTCCAATGGAGGCAAAATTGGCTTGAACCGGTGGCAACGTCATTGTTACTGAACCAGAGACTGATGATGTATTTCCAAAAACAAACCGAACATATACGTCGGTGAATTGTCCCTGTTGTGCGTATTGCGCCGTAAGTGTTCCATTTCCGGTCGTAAGTCCAGTGAATGTAGGCGTGTAAGATAAATAGAATGCAGCACCTGCTGTTCCAGTCGATCCCGTTACTCCTGTTGCTCCTGTCGCACCTTGCAGACCAGTTGGACCAGTTGGACCAGTTTCACCTGTAACACCCTGAATGCCTTGAATACCGGTTGCTCCGGTCGGACCTATATCGCCCTGAATACCGGTTGGTCCTGTGGGACCTGTAACACCCTGAATGCCTGTTGCTCCTGTTGGACCTGTTGGTAGTGTTGCCCATTCTACACCAAACGGATTAGACGAGTTTGTTGTAAGAAACAAACCATCTATCCCTACAGCTAACTCCTGAGTATTTATACCATTTCCTACTAAAAACGATCCCTTGTTTATAGCTCCTTCAATTTGAAGAGTGTCTCCTGTATCGCCAATTCGAAGTGCTAGAAAATTACCTTGATAAACTATTCCTGTCTCAACACTAACCGCTCCAATATTATCAAAATCGGTTGCAGACTGGTTACCTGCCGAGTTTCCTACTGCAAGAACCTGTTGTAGATTTTGACTAGCAGTTGGACCTGTTGGTCCTGTATGTCCTGTATGTCCTGTTGGTCCTGTATGTCCTGTTGGTCCCGTATGTCCTGTTGGTCCCGTATGTCCTGTTGGTCCTGTTACTCCTTCAGTACCTTGTGGTCCTTGAAGTCCTGTTGGTCCTGTTACTCCTTGTGGACCTTGTGGACCTTGTGGACCAGTTACTCCTCCGCCGGAAGAACCCGTACATTCTACACATTTTGACTTGCAACATAACTTATTATCTAAATATGATCCATAACTTGTATATGTCGACATTGTTTGAAGTTAATAACCGCTATATTATATTAAAATAATTTTATTTTATATTTTTATTATATTATATATCATCAACAAAAAATATAATTGCTTAAACTTAATCAATGAAAAGAAAAATACGACTTACACACACCGATTATAAAAAAATTCTGGAATATTATAAAATCGGCATTCCTCAAGGAATATCATTTTCGTCATTGAAAAAAAAAGCAGAAGACGCGCTCATCAAAAAAATATGCAACTGTACAAAAAAACTAAAAAGTAAATTTAGAGAAACAAAGGCCGTCGGCGTATGTGCAGTAAGTGTTCTTAAAAAAAAGAACCTCATGTATCATCGTTTCACGTGCAAAAAACCGGCCCACTTCATTCCGAAATCAAGGAGAAGTAACGCGCTTCATAAAACATCAAGAAGAAATATATTATAATAATAAAATATAAAAATACTATATTATATTATTATCATATAAGAAGATGACAACACACACCATTCAACAAAATTCTGGCGAATCTGTATTTGAATCATATCAATCCATTTTATCTTATATTATGGGTGACGCAAATGTTTATCAAATTTTGGCAAAAATGGTAAACGCTGATAAATATCTTTCTTATTCAGATGCCGAACAAGACATTATAGACACTGAACCAAGTGAAAATATTATTTTCAACGATTCATCCGGAGAGACACACTATAAATTTTATTATGCTAAAACTAAAAAGATATATGATCCCTACGATTTGTTCCAAATTCCTCATTCTCATGGAAACTGTCTTTTTTATACATTATACATTTGCAGTCATTTTTTAAACCCGAATCATCGTTCTTTATTTCCTGAAAAATTGATTCGAACCTCAAAATTTTTAACACACACTACATATAAAAAAGAAAAGTATGTAAAGGTTGGAAAAGATAAACAGTTGGCTTATAAATGTTTTGTTTATAATGATTTTATTATTATTAAAAATATGATTCGACTACTAAATGAAAATCCTGAATTACAAAAGGCGTTTAAGAAAACGTGGTCAACGCTTACATCAAGTGAAAAAAAAGATTACGATATTCCAAAAACTAAATTCACGTGTGATCAATTTATTAAAGAATTGAATGAAGTTTTTGATAATAAAATTGAAAATACATGGAAAATGACATGGGATGTTGTTCAAATATGGGACACAAATAAAGGTGATACAATTCCTCCAAATAATACAGGAATTGAAGATGCTACCGAAGGTGAAGTAAACAAATTAAAATATAAATTAACATCAACTGATCTTAAGACTGTTACATTTTTTTAATAAATGGATAAAAACATCATTAAATGTGATTAAAATATAACAAAAATATGATAAAAAATATAAAGAATAAATATAAAATAATAAAAACACTATAATATATTCACCATCCATCACCATCATAGTAAAAAATGTATAGCGAAACATATAATGATAAATACACAATTTACATCGGAAGATCACAAGAAGAAAATCAAGTGTTGGTATCGAAAACAAAAAAAATGAATCAAAATGCACTCTGGTTTCATGTCGGCAACGGATTTTCAAGTCCACATGGTGTTTTACTGGACAAGTCAAAAAATACAGCGACAAAATATGACAAAGATGCCATTTTACGAACTGCCACTCTTGTAAAACAGTACTCAAGGGAAGCCATTAAGATTTTAAATGCAGTTACTGTAGAATATATTGCGATCAAATATGTTGAAAGTACCAATGTACCCGGTAAAGTTCATCTAAAAAAAACTCCAAACAAGGTTATTGTTTAGAGCAAGGGTGGTAGAATGGTCGACCAGTTGACCATTTCAATTTATAAATACTTGGCGGCGCGTCATTGCAAAGCTTTCGATCATGTCAAATCTTTTTTGAATATTTTTCGAGTTTTCAGAGTAAATATTTTCAATTGATTGATTTGCCCATTTTTTCAATTCTTGAAATTCGCCGAGATTAGAGTGAATTTCGGATTGAACTATGGATACGTTTTTTTGAGTTTGAAACGTGTTTAACATTCTATAAACGATATCAGTCCCAGCATTTTGAATGGCTACCATCAAATCAAGAATTTGGCGAGACACGTTGGCATCCCGTTGAATTTGAAATATGCGTTTTCTGAAATGGTCTTCTGTCACCTTCTTGCGCATATATTGAACACGCAACTCTTGTAAATCGCCTTGAACTTCCATCGCGCGTTGCATGGCAGGAATTTCATAGTGGCGAACGTGTATCAACGAGTTAGCCCAATTCAGTATAGAACGAGTACTTCCAAAATTGTTTTTATAGCATTCTCGTTCTAAAACATTTGTGACTTGCCAGTTCACTTCACGACCGCATTGAATATCGAGCGGATCACGAGCCATACCGCCACCGCCACCTCCAGCAGCACCTCTGCTTCGCATCCATTCCAGATAATGCGGATTGTGACCACGTTCTTCGATTTTTCCTGTTTTCCAAGACCAGAGCTGTTTGCACGAAATACAAAACATTTGGTCGCAACCTTCGGTCTTATGAATGTATGTACCGCATGACGGACACGGTTTGGTATCTGATCGAATGAGTCGCACAGTTTCAACATTGTCAGGATTGCAAACGTGTTGTTCGGTTTCGGCAGAAGTGGCGCCCTTCACTTCATGACACTGTGCGCATGAGAATTTGCCGCATGTTCCGCATTTCCACGCCGATGAAACAAATCCGCGACATTCAGGGTCGCAACACTTGTGTTGAAAGAGTGAACGACCATCGCTATCAGAGCCACCACCACCATCTGCGTTGGCATTTGCATTTTGAACTCTCTTAATTCTGCGAATCTCGGTATTAAGAATGTCTTTTCGTGCAACCAGTTCTCGAATTTGTCTGTTGATGTCTTTGACTTCATTCGTATATTGTTCACAAATGATTTGATTTTCAACCGCCGGTTGTGTGGCGGGAAGCATTGCAATTTGTTGTTGCAACAAGATGGTCGATGTATGTTTGCGGAGATCGCCCTTGATGAATGCGTCGGAAAAGTGTTGTTTGAGAAATTGCCCTGTCCATTCGGTGTTACACTGCATACACTTTGGTCTACTTACTCCCTCGCTTGTAATGAATGTCTTATAACAGACATTGCACGCCTTGTAATCGCATGCCACACAACCAATGCATTTTCTTCTTTTTTCTGTAAATTTTTCGCAACATACGTTGCATGTGTCAAACGTCGGCTTTGTCGGCTTGGTTGTTGTCATGACTTGATTGAATGATAATCCCTGCATGTGTTTATAAATGATAAAAAAAAATCAATTTACAATTTTTATTATCATTTTTTTATTTTTATTTTTTTATTTTTATTTTTATTTTTATTTTTTTATTTTTATTTTTATTTTTTTATTTTTATTTTTTTTTATTTTTTAGTTACTCACGCGGCCACAATGAAGTCAATTCCGACTTACATGGGTGGAGGAGGATACAGTCCGTCACATGTCGCCATCGCCGGAGAACACTGGTACGTCGTCGTTGAAGTTGTTAGGTTTGCTTTTTTCCTGTATTTTTCAGTATAGTAAGTGTCAAATGACACCGATTTACTTTCAAGACAACGTACAAATGTATGTAGATCGCTGATGTTTGGAAACGTTGACATGATCTCGTATTGTTCTCCATCCAGAGCACCAACTTTGCCTACCGTTTTTCCAACGTGATCTTTCACCATTTCTCGTAATGTATTTCCCTCACTTTCCGTGGTGAGCATTTTTACTTCTGTTCCAAAACGTCCGCCATGTATTTCAACATGTGCGTCATCGGTTGGACTCAATTTTACCCGGTAAGCAGGATAAGCTGGAATGGATGACATATTTGTGAACGTGTTATTGATGGATCGATCTTGTGATAATACAATATTATAAAAAAAAAATCAATTTATATTTTTACTGTTATTTATTATTTTTTATTCAAATGATCAAAAACGGAAAGTATAACTTCTTCTTGTTTTGTCAATTTCTCAAAAAGCAGCACTTCATCTAGTCGGAGTTGAAACATTTTTCTGAAATGGTTTCTGCATAAAAGTTGAACACCTGTTCCAAGGATCCTTATATCACAAATAAATCCTCCTGATTTTAATACAATTTCATCATTATTACCTTTTTTTTGCGAGCGCGAGCTCGTATTTAATGGAATGTATCGCACAAATGCACCATAATGAATATCTTGGAGTTCTTCCACATAACGATAATCTGAAAGTTTTAAAAGCACGAATTCAAGTTCATCATCTTCGAGTCCAATTCGAGATAGAACATTATACTTGATTGTATTTATTTTGTCATACGTGAGTTTAGACACAGATAGTAACTTGTCACTTTCAATACTTTTCAAAAGCTCGTCCACATTTATATGGTCATCGTTGTAGTGACTCATTTATATATTTATATATATATATATATATATATATATACATATAAGTTATATATATATATATGTTTATTTATTTATTTTATTTATATTTTTTTATATGGTAACATTATAGTAAGTAAACTAATATTAAAGTGTAACTATTGGTTCAATAATTATTATTTATTTATAATGACTGACATAAACATAAATATCAAAAAAGATTATATTTATCTTATGTTTGGAGATATAATCATTAAGAAAATATATAATGATAATAGTGTATACTCAGTAACATTTGAAAGATTAACACAAGAAGATATTATAAAATTTCAGATGTGGTCTAACAAAAACCCAGAATTAAATAATAATAGAGAAATCAAATATTTAAATGTGAAAAATTGGATAAAATCAATTTTTGTATCCAAATTAACTAAATATAGTAAGTATTTTACTTGTATTTTACAACTAGATACTGGAAAAGAACTTAATTTTAAAATCCAGAAAGTCACTGTAAACAAATATGATAAAGTTAAATTTTATGTCTCAAGTTTAGACGATGTTACCATAAATTTTTTAAAAAAAAATGAACTTGGTTCGCTAATTTATAATACTCGATGTGTTCTTATAGAAGGGATAGAGTAGTTTATAAGATTATTCTTCTTGAGAATCATTCTTATCATTATTATCAATACGACCATCATTTTCACTTGCCATTTCATCATTGGAACCGCCGTGAAGTTCAATATCTGAAGTAGTAGTATTTTCAATAGAACCGCACGAAGTATGTAATGAGCGTAAATTTAAAATCTGATTTTCCAACTCTTGTATTTTTTGATTCCACTCTTGAAATTGATCATATAGTCTACCGATTTGGTTGTTTAGTCCGTCAACTTGTTGTTTAAGCACTTCATTTTCTTCTTTCAAAGGTATGACATTTTCAACAATCGATGAAAAATTCGTAGTGTTCATGATATTGTCAACAACACCATTGATAAAAACGCCATCATTCATTAAATCGGTCAAATCGCCACTTGTTCCTTCTCCTCCTTCTACACCACACGATTCTACCGCTGTCAATCGTTCATCAATTTGCTTCAACTGTTCAAAACAGTCGCCAATGCTGAGATCATGTTCATTTAATTTATTATCATGCGTTTTAAACATCATTAGGGGATGAATAGGAATACCGTAGAGCGGTCCTGCTGTTTTGACGGGAGGTGGAAGAGGCGGCAGTCCCGGTGATTGTGGTCGTTGCTGTTGCTGTTGTACATATCTTGCTTGTTGAGGGGGTGGTGGTCCCCGCATTTGTTGCGCCTGTTGTGGCGGAGGTGGCGGTGGCATGCGTTGATTAAATTGTGGTTGAGACTGAGGTTGTAATTGCGGTTTCACTGACTGTGGCGGAACGCCGGTTCTTTGAAGAATTCGATTTACAGGCTGAACATGTGATTGCATATTTGACGTGGATGGAACTGCTGCAGATGGGTTGGAACGACGGCGCCTTGCCGCAGATAGTGCTGCATTGCTACTCATATTGGAAAGATGAAACAGTTAAATAATATGATAAAATAATTTATAATATAATTTTTACTATAGTTTATTTTTATATTGTTTCCGCATTTTATTATTTAATATAATATATTGAAAAAAATATATTATATTCTGAAAATATATGTTTTAAAAAATGTATAATGAAACTATCTCTTAAGCTATCATTTTCATTTTGATTGCTTCATGACATATATAGTCGCACAAGGTAAAATCATCCAAAGTGTAATCCTCAATATTTTCTCGTTTGTATGAAATCATTACTTTCGGAAACGAATTCGGCGCCCTTGTTACTTGTTCTTGTATTGCATCCAAATGCGATTCGTAAATGTGCGCATTTCCTAAATAATATATAAATTCATGCGCTTCAAGGTCGCAATGTTTTGCTAAAAGATGGGTAAAAAAACTATAAGAAGCAATATTGAACGGCACACCCAACGCCACATCTGCACTGCGCTGAAACATGCAACACGACAATTTATTTCCAGACGTTACATTAAACTGCACTAAAATATGGCACGGCGGAAGCGCCATTTCATCCAGTTGACACGGGTTCCACGCCGACATGACCATCCGTCGCGATGTGCGCTGCGCCGGGTCTTTCAGACATTTGATAATGTAATCCAGTTGATCAACGCCCTGGCCACTATAACTTTCGTTACAACTCGTATATTTGGCATTGAAATGTCGCCATTGATGACCGTATACCGGTCCCAAGTCATTTTCGCGCAAGTGTGTAAGTCCTCTGCTGTCTAAAAATTCGCGCGATGCGTTTCCGTTCCAAATGGTTACCCCCTGTTGTTGCAGGTGCTCGTTATTTGTGTCGCCCCGGATAAACCAGAGCAACTCTTTCAAGCATGTTTTCCACGCAACTCGCTTAGTTGTCAGAATTGGAATTACACCATTGTCCAAAGAAAAGTGCATGGCTGCCCCAAACACGCACTTGGTGTTCCCATTTCGACCTTGTTCCAATGTTCCTTCTGATAAAATATCGCGAATCAAATTGAGATATTGCTGTTCTTCTAAATTACTAGTTGAATCAGTCGCATCAGTTGAATTTTCTTTTCTTAATTTTCGCAGCATTTGTTTTTAATAGTATTACACGACGACTCGTCTTTATTATATTTATTGTCTTAAATGTATTACTGTATTTTGTTTACACTATTTATTTATTGTTATTATTTATGTTTCTATGGATTATATATGCAAAACACTTACAATTCCAAGAAAAACTGCCGAAAAACAAAACACAGAACCATATACATCTGCATACGGTAAAAAATAATACGAATAAGGATCTTTAACAACCTTTATTTTCATGCTTATTTCTTTCATCAACACATAACACGATGATAAAATAAATGCAATTGGAATAAAAAGGTATCGCATCTTATATTTAAACACATCTTCTAAATGATTACGAAATGTCTCGATGCCTATTATCAATCCTATAGAACTATAGAGCGCGATGTGAGTAAAAAACATGATTGGATTATTTTTTGCCATTAATTCATACGGCGCCCATTTTAATCTACATGATGTTGCAGACGGTTTAGAGCATAACGTAAAACCGTGTAAGTAATACATAATATATATAAAAAAACCAATATAAATAATAAGATAAGACAATATCACATTGTTGTTAAAATATCTATTATTGGGATACAAATAATAATATGAAACACACCAAACAACTGTCTGCAATGTTAGCACAACCACAATGAACAATGAAAAAATATGATTTACGTTGTCGCATTTTTGATTTTCCCATAAAAAGTATTCCACAAGTTGCATGCACCCAATTAGAAATACAACTATAGAAAAAAATAAATCCGATTTATTGTTATTCACCTTTCCATTATAATATAAATATGCAGAACAAATTGTACTAACCGCGAAGGCAACAATCGAAGTTGTAGAATTAAAACACATTATTAAGTGTTATATAAGTATAAATATAAATACAGAAGAAAATATAATAAATAAATTTTAAAAAATGAATTAATACGATTTTTTAAAAATTTATTTCTGTTTATAAAACATACAAGTATTTTTAAATTATAAAATGGAAGATGTTGAAGATGCCATTTCCGATTCTACGAAAAAAACAGAAGGATTTTTCAAATATGTTTTCAAGATGGGCGACTATGAGCAGTCCGTGCTTATGAACATTGCACAATACACAGTTATGGCAATTATACCCGTGATCATTGTTCTTTATGTCAATCATTATTACATTCCGGATGTGGACGAAGAAAAGGGATCCCTAACTATTTTAGCAGAAATGTTTGGACAATTGTTTTTCATTCTCTTTTCCTTTTATTTTATCCATCGAATTATTTGCTATTTTCCAACATACAGCGGTTTGAAATACGGCGACTTTAGCGTAATTCAACTTATTCTTATTCTTTTATTTATTTTCATTTCCATGTCCAAACACAAACTCGGCGCCAAGACGCTGGTTTTGATTGAACGCTTTGAAGATGTAGTTGATGGAAACTCCAGCATGAAAGAAGGATACAAGAACAAGAAAGACGGTCAAAACGGGGGTCAAGTTCGAGTTACGCAGCCTCTTTCCGGACAAAGTGGTGGTACACCTTCTAGCAGTTTCATGTTGAATGGTCCGCCGCCGCCTCCACAGCTTCAGCAACGCTCCCCCGATTTTAATGCCATGTACGCACACCAACCTAATCCGCTGATCGGAGCTTCAACGCCGGGTATGCCGCCAGGAATGGTTGCCGAATTTGAACCGGCTGCTGCGAACGAACACTTGGGTGGGAGCTTTTTTTAAACTTTTTTGATATTTTTTTTTGTATTTATTTTTATCTAAATATAATATATAAATACAAAAATACAAAATGGAAATGAAAACTGTTGCTACATTTTATTATGCTGCGAAAGACAAAAATGGTAATCCTACAAGTAATAAAAATTTTAATAAAAACTCTGATGGCGATTACGTCGGTTATTCTAAAAGAATGCTCTACAAAGATAAATCTTTATTAAAACCGGTTGCTTTCTGGAATAATCATCAAAATAATATCCAAAATAAAAATAAAACGGGATCTACAATTAATAATAATTACCTACATGAAAGAATAAAAATTTATGATTTACATAAAAATGGTGAAATTGAACTAACAAACAAAATGTACGAGTTTGAAGCAGTTTATATAGATAATTCTGTGGATGGTATAACAACTGTTAAAAACATCAATTGTAAAGGTAAAGACAGTAATGATCGCGTAATATATGTTACAATCAATTATGATAATGATGCATCTTCTCCTGCTTCATGGAACCCGGCAAAATTTAATAACTTTAGACAAGTTATTATTAAACGTGCATATGCAAAAAAAACATTAAAATAAAATTTAATATAAATAAAATTGATTAACAAAAGCTTAAATTATTAATTTATAATATATGTAACATAAGACAAATAATTTATTTTATTTGCGTATATTATAAATCTCCTTCATAAAAAATGAATTCCAGTTTTAACCATTTGCTTCACTCTATCATTTTAGGAGTTTTACTCTATTTTGTCATGGTATTCATTCTTAAACAGAGTTACGCCGTAGCGCAAGACCGGAGCATGTTTCTTGCCGCTTTAGCATTCGTTTATATGATATTGTTCGGACACTCGCTTCCCAAAAGTGTAAATCGAAACATTTTTTAACAACGTGAATTTTTATAATACGTTGTCATCTTTTCTCTATACTCTAGTAAATCCACATTTATTTTCATATTTGAAAATGTGGAACCAAAGATAGTATCATTTGCATCATTACTATTCATGCCAATGTTATTATTCACGTCACCAGTATTATTATTATTTATCACGCGACCACTTCGACGCGCATTTGCCAGCTCGTGACTTTCGCGAGCATATTCGTCAACAATCTTTTTCGCAGTAAGTTCTAAATGAAATTTTAATTTATCGATATTGTACCCCGTTTTTGCTGAAACTAAAGTAATAAAAGTAAACTGTGACTGATTGAATATATTAGATGGAATTTCAAATTCAGGATTCAAATCACTTTTATTAAATATAAGAAAGAGCTTATAACGAGGAGAAAATAGTTTTTCATTATCCTGAATATACTTGTTCCATTTTAACATTTGTTCGTCCATATTTTTCTCAATATCGATTATGACAACAACCATTTCTGCGCCTCGAGCATACATTGGAAGCAATGAATTGAATCGTTCTTGGCCAGCAGTATCCCATAACTCAATTTTAATATTAGGCTCTACTGAATATAGTGAAAAGGCTGCACCAATCGTCGGACTTGAATTTGTTTTGAATGTACTATAAATCATTCTTTGGACTACACATGTTTTACCGACTCCCGAACTTCCAAGAAAAACTGTCTTTATTCTTTTCACCGTTTTTTCACTACTATGATGATTACTATTACTATTATACATGAATAATAATTTAATTTTTATAAATTTTTATTATGAATTCTTATTTTATTCTGAAAATTCGAAAATGAATTAAATAAAAATATTTAGAAATGTAAATATATATCTCTTTAATATATGTAGTTAAAATAATTCATTTAAAAATTTATAAATGACAGTTTTTATTTGCAAAGAATGTGTATTTTTATGTAACTATGAAAGTGACTATAAGCGACATATTCATACAAAAAAACATATAAAAAACATAGAAAAAACAAACCATGATACTACAAACAGAGTGAATAAAAAAAATACAAAAAAGACAAATGTCGTTTCCGACCAACCACGTGAAATATTTGAAAACGATAATAAACTTGTAACACATCTAAATACAATTCCTCTGATTATGAAAAATGACATCGCCACAGAAGCAATAACAGGAGAATTTGATTCCGACGCTGCCGGTATTCACGAGTGTGATTGTGGCAGATCATTTAAATCATCGAGCGGTCTACGTAAACACAAGCGCAATTTATGTTCCACAAAGGACAATATTATTATGAAACTCATCAAAGACAATGCAGAAATGAAAGAACTTATGCGCGAACAGCAAAAGTTTATGCGTGAACAGCAAGAGCAATATCATAAGCAACTGGTGGAAATGATCCCCATGGTGTGTGCAACTAATAACACCAACTTGATTACAAATAATCATAACCACATGAATATTAAACAAAAATTCAATCTCAACGTGTTTTTAAATGAACAGTGCAAAGACGCTCTCAATATTGGTGATTTTATTAATTCTCTCCAAATCACGTTGGACGATCTTAGCGTAACACGAGAAAAAACGTTGGAAGACAGCGTGGAAAATATTTTTCTGCGCGGATTAAAAGAGCTGGATATTTATAAACGTCCTATTCATTGCACAGATCATAAAAGAGATGTCATGTATATAAAAGACGAAGAAAAATGGGAAAAAGATGAAGGCAATATCAAGTTGAAAGGAACTATTGGCGCCATTTCTCGAAAACAAATTAAAAAGTTGAAAGAATGGAAAGATTCTGATCCCGAAGTTACAAAAACAACATCCGTAAAAAATGATAAATTTTTATTAACACTGAATCACGTTTGTACGCCAATTCCGGAAACAAGCGAAAAACGTATTATTAAAAACATCGGCAAAGAAGTTCAGATTGATTGACGCTTCTTCACTATTTTTAATATAAATTTTAATTTTATTTATTATATCATGATAATATAAATAAACTTAAGTGAGAAATGGATAAAAATAATACAAAAAATGGTATTAAAAAAAATAAAAAAACATATGAAGTGGGTGGGTATAAAGCTTCTAATAAACCGCTTCATCCTGGAATAACCTTGGACCCAAGTCATCGGAGTTTATATCCGAGGTATCCGGAAAATTTGTACAACTATCCATCGAGTATATTGGGACGACCTCCTACAAACCAACAACAACAAGTGCCCATAACAACTCGTATAAATATTGAAATGGATGTAGAAACGCTGGACGATTTAATTCACTTGGGAAAAAAAGTCGGAACTGAATTCAAATTAGAACCATACATTGAATATAACATTGATTTAGCAATGATTCAAGATTTATTACCGGAGATGGAAGATTTGGATGCGATGATTGGACAAGAAGAATTTAAAAAACAAGTTGTAACACTGATACTCTACTATAGTATGCGTTTAAATCGCAAAAACGACGACTTGTTACACACCGCCATTTATGGTGAACCAGGCATCGGCAAAACCGAGTTTGCGCAAAAGTTGGCGAAAATATATTTGAAGTTAGGCGTATTACGAAACAACATTTTCCGAAAAGTTCGTAGAAGTGATTTGATTGCCGGGTTTTTAGGACAAACTGCGTTAAAAACCGCGGAAGTATTGAAATCAGTTCGAGGCGGTGTTCTGTTTATCGATGAGGCGTATTCAATTGGAAATAATAGCGGAAAAGACACGCAGGATTCATATAGTAAAGAATGTTTAGATTTGATTAATCAAAGCTTGACCGAAATGCGAGAAGGAGATGACAAGTATTTCATTTTAATGATTGCGGGCTACAAGGATGAACTAAAACGCAATTTTTTCGGAATGAACGACGGCTTGGAACGCCGTTTCAGCATTCATTTTACAATGGAACCGTATAATCCAAAAGAGCTGGTAGACATTTTTACAAAAAAGGTATTAGAAAGCGGCTGGGGAGTAGAGCGCGGTGCATTAACGGAGGAGTTTATAAAGGAACATTATGCAAATTTCAAATACTATGGTGGAGATATGGAACTTCTTTTTGTAAAATGTAAAATCACACATTCAAAGAATTTACTTGCAGGAAAAAGTAAAATAAAACGGTGCATTTCTGAAATGGATGTAAAAGACGGGTTTGAATTATTTATGAAAAATTCAAGCGGCGTTGATCCAATGACATCTTTAATAAAAACAATGTATATTTAATTGCATGTATAATTTTCCATATTTTTTTTATTATTTCCATTATTATAAATTGAAAAAAAAAATATTATATTGTTATTATCAGTTTCCCTGACTCGATTTAAAGACATAGACAATAACAATAATATCACTCTGAATTTAAGAATAACAAGTTCGTTCGCAATCATAAAACACAATGACTCATCATCAAGTGGTGATTGATATTCCGTCACTCATTCGGCGCGAGTCGCAACATCAAAAACCGGAATGTTTGATACGACGCTATCAATTACCAGAACATTATTATCCTAATTATTTGCGACATCCAAACCAGCCATTTTCATCACCTTCTACCATCTCATCGTCGTCATCATCGCCCCCTTCATCCCCATCGTCATCATCACTGAGCTCATTTTATCAAGAAGATGGTGGCGAACAACATGGTGAACAACAACAAACCGATTTACAATTGCAGTCCATTTCAATTGATGACGAGGAAGGTATTGCAAATCAATCATCATCTGCAATTGACGGTGAATTTGATGTGCGAATCGATATTATCCATCACCAATCTCGACCATTAACACCAATAACAAATTTGGTTGCAGGTGTTGTTGGCATTGCATACGTCGCCACAGCGCCACCCATTTCTGACGATGAACACGATCAACAACCACAACCACAACCACAACCACAACAACAACAACAACCACAACAAAAAGAAGAACCGTGTGTATGTGTCATATGTTATGAAATATTTGAAGAACCTTTCCAACTGATTCGTGGCAGAAATTATACTTCAGAAGAACTTGAAGAAATAGAAGGAAAAGAAAAAATTAGCAACTTTTGCATGACTTGTAAATACGATGTGCATCACAGGTGCATTGACGAATACAGGCTAAGCAAAGTAACTGACATCATACGAAGCGGATACCAGCGAGGTTACATTCAGTCACCAAATGTTTCTGGAATATTTAAAATGAAATGCTTAATGTGCTCAAAAGAAGTAGAAAAAATATACATTTCAGCAAATGGTGAAATAAATATTGAAAAAACACAGCCGGGTGCAAATGAACAACAACAGCAACAACAGCAGCAGCAGCAGGAGCGGCAGCAGCAGGAGCAGATTGAAGAAATTATGCGAAATAGAATGCAAAGGAGGATAAGACGACGACATCGGTTCGAGTTTTGTAGAAAAAAAATATGCAGTATTTGCGTTATGTTCTTAGTAACTGTTACACTACTCATATTTATATTTCGTCTAATTTAATTGTTTAATTGTAATGGATTTTCATGTCAGTTCATTGTAAAAATTTCAGAAAAGATCCATTAAATTTTTTATTCATTTCTTGAGCAAGTTCATCCTGTTTTGCCATCATAAATGCACGATGGGTGCTGTCTTCAGCTTCCTGATATGCTTGCGCGTTTAGTTTTTCAACCGCTGCTTTATTACCGTAATTATATGAATGCAAATTCGAGTCGCGAAATACTTTGAGATCGTGTATGTTATTGAATTTTTTGGAATTCGTGTAATCTTCGTGTGTAACTGGAATTACGGTCTCTGTATGTGCTTTTTTTAAATCTTCATATTGTAGAGAACTAAATAATCCACTCGAATGTTCTGCGGGCGCACCTTGGCCCAATGCATATCCACTTGTAGAGCCTCCGCCATATATATTTACACATTCAAGGTCATTTTTTGACACGAGAGCCAACTGGTCTCTTAATAATTGTTTTTTTTTATCAATTTGAGAAACACGCTGGTCCCAGGATGCGTTCGTTAATTCATTTGCATCTGAATCATCATCGTCATTTTGTGAACGAAACCAGTCTTCATACCCGCCATCCTCTTCCATTTGAATTTTAGATTTTTCATAATGTTCATTAAAAATCTTATTAAACTCAGCGGCACTCAGTTGTTTTACTTTATCAACGCATAGTTTCATTGAATCCTCGTTTTTATCCACTGTTTCTTCATCAATAACATCCTTATATGACTCTTTACTATTTCGATTTTTTCCGGTTCGAAACATAAAAACTTGATACAACATTTTATATGCACTCGAAAAAAATAAAAAATACTCTTTTGGAAGCTGTGATTTATCCGGATGTGTTTTAAGAACGGCGAGTTTAGCCTTTCGTAAGTCAGATTCATTAAATACCAGAGGAATAGTAAACAATGTAGTAATGTCTTCAAGTTTATAATTTCGAATATCCAAATCCAAATCAGCGTTCATCTTTTAAAGCTTGAATGTCTATGTATATATCTATATATGTGCGTATGTATGTATGTAACAACTTTATATATTTAAGTTCATATATTTACAACTACAAATAAAAATGTCAAAAAACATTAAGAAGTATTTTAAGAAAAAATATAATAAATAATATTATAAATAATATTAAAAGAATTTTTATATACATAATATATATACAGTCCGGTTGGGTATATTTAGTTTGTTTGCAATGTTTTCAAGATCCAGTAGCTCTAATAATAAAAATTCAATGACAAGTCAGTTCAAGAGTCAATATACACTAGAAGAACGAATGAAACAGTCTTCGAATATTTTAAATAAATATAAGGATTCTGTACCCATTTATATCGACTTTACAAATCTTTCCAAGACAATTGAAAAATCAAAATTTGTTATTCCAAATGGGTTCACGATTGGACAACTTTTAACCGCTATTCGCATGAAATTGACATTGAGTCCTGCGTGTGCATTATTCATATTTATTAATAACCGTTTGGTCCCAGTTACAGCTGTGATTTCTACCGTATATCAAGAAAATAAGGACGAGGATGGATTTTTGTATGTATGTTGTTCGGAAGAAAACACTTTTGGATAAACTGACATGAATAAAACTTTAGAAATAATATGATCATTTATTTTATTTTTAAATATTTAAAATAATCAAAATATTTAAAATATTTAGATAGTATATAAACTTATAAAATGGTTATGACAGAATGGATGCGGGAAGTGAGAAAGGCTCTTGAAACAATTCCCAAAGATACTCCCAATCGTTTGAAAGCTGCGATGGAAAAGGCAAAACTCACCTATAAAAAGGGTTCTTCTACTTCTGCCGCAGCATCACACAGTAGTATGAAAAAATCACACAAATACCATAAACGTGGGCGTAGCCGAGGAAATAAAAGTCAAAAAGGCATGCGCAAACACAGAGGTAAAAAATCTAAAAGACATTATAAAGGCGGCATGTCAAAATTGAATCCAGCTGATTATGACGGTAAAGGCGTTGGAACTTCTGGCGTTGGTGTTCAGATGGAAGCAACTACTAAATCCAGTTAAAAAGTGTGTAAATGAAATGTGAACTACATGGTACATATAAAAATATTTTGCATGTAAATATTTTTATATATTTTATCAGTTCCTTATTATTTCATCGTTTCTTATTCTTATTCTTTTGGCAGTTCACATTTTTTTTATGTCGATTCCCACTTTATGTGCAACATTTTTATTGAAATAGGACAAAAGTGCATCCGTAATTGCGGTTGTTGAAAGTAAAAAAAAGGAAGACGAAAATACAATTTTCTTATCAAATTCGGTAAACTTCTCATGTGAATATGGATTAAAACGAATCATAAGAAACAATATAACAAAATACTTCAATCCCGACTGTATAAACGGCAAATACGCAGTGAGAGATTGAAAATATGCTAAATTCAAAACTACCAAAAAATAAATTACATAAAAAAGATACAATAATGTATAATAAAAAGTTTCCACAAATTTAATCGTCATTTGTATTGTATTATTGTATTTTATTAATCTTTATTGATATAATAAATCTCTCTAATCTCTCTACAATTTGAAATGTAAAATCCTTTCTATATACTGATATGAGAAAATATGATTTTCGTTTTAATATCACTTTATACTTTTAACTTTAGGAGAGATTCGAGAGAAAAAATAAAAAGTAAAAAGATCCTCGAAAATAAAGAATTCCGTAAGAAAATATTAAAAACACATATTTCGGGGATCTTTTTGCTTTTTTTTTATAAAAATCGATAAAAATTCATATGATTAACACGATCATCACTCTCCATTTCACCGAAACACGTAAGCGATACAGAGAAAATGGAAAAGTTTTTTATATTGGGAAGTTTTTTTTTAAATTCGAAAATGGACAAAAATAAATGTCCAATTTTCATTTTAAAAAAAAAGTTTCAAAAAATGAAAATCGGTTTTTTTTGACATTTTTTTTCGACTAAAAAAAATGATATTTGTTATGATATATGGTAATATAACCTGTCGTAAAAATGGAGTTGAGACCATAAGCATTTTTTCATAAAAAATGTATTTTTTCCATTTTTTTTGATTTTTTTTTGAAAACTCAAAAAAATTCTCAGGATCGTTTTGTCCCCAAAAAAACGAGCATCACAACTTTTTTTGGCTTTTTTTTTGAAGTCAATGCATGTTCAGTAAGCAAAAAAATAAAGTCAAAAAAAAGTGATTTTTTTTCATGAAAAAAGTAGCGCTTTGGACCGCACCATAAAATCGCTTTATGGTGTCATTCACTCGTTTTTTTTTAACGATGTCACCATATAGCGTGTCAAAATACTCGTTTTTTTTGCGTAGCTCGCTTGTGCTGTCGTCGCTCGTTTTTTTTAAACTGCCTTATTATACATGCAGCGCATTTACTCGTTTTTTCAAAAAAATCTAATAAAAAATTGATTCTTTTCAATCAGTCAATTTTGGATGAATCGTCTTGGTAAAACACGAACAACATAAATCATATAAAACAAAAATAATTTAAAAAAATTTGTTTTTGGTTTTGGTTTTGGTTTTGGTTTTGGTTTTGGTTTTGTTTTTGTTTTTGGTTTTGGTTTTGTTTTTGTTTTTGGTTTTGTTTTTGGTTTTGTTTTTGGTTTTGTTTTTGGTTTTGTTTTTGGTTTTGTTTCATTCATCATAAAATTTCACATATCAGACAGATTCAGACAGATTATGACCGCAAGAAATCGGAATATTAGAACTCAACTTCATCCTCTTCGTTATAGTGAGGAAGAGGCTCGCGGTAGTCGGTTGGATTCACGCGAGGAACAGGAAGATTGAGATGTTGAAAGGGAAGAATGGGATGAGAAGCGAATATCGTTTGAATTTCAATGAGGGAGGGAGCATCAGGTCTAAATGCTTGACTTGTGCTTCTAATCCAATCATCAATTGAAACTGCATGGTGTTGTTGTGTCTGATGTATTCTTTGAATTTCCATCCTTCTTTTCTGTATTTGTCTTTGTTCTTTTTCCTTCTCAAGCTTTCTTTTCCGTTCTTCATATTTTCGGAATTTTTCAAGGCGCTTTTCCTCTTTCTCTCTTTGAAACGACTCTTCAAACAAGAAGAGCTCGTCGTTGGAGTTGCATATAAAACGCGTTTGGACGAGTGTTTCCGGATCAGTGTGAAAAGCGAATTCAACATTGACTGGGTTGTTGCGAGTGTAAAAGTGGAGGTCGTCAACGTCGTGTATTTCGTCAAGTGAATTCGCTCTCTCGTTGGCGATTAATTGGGCGAGGTACACCTCTAGATCGAATCTTTGAGAGCAACCAAATGGACCGTTTGGTCCCAACTGGTAGTCATGCGGCACAGTGAAACCATCAACGTTTGCAAAATATCCAACGCCGATAAAGCGCTCTTGATGTTCGTTTGTTTCTTCAACAGAACGTTGTTGATAAACCGAAAAATGAGGTTTTTCGAGAGTATGTGGAGTGCTTTGATGCATTCTGTAAGTGAGAGCTGAATATTCTTCAGAATCGTCAACATAATGCTGGATAGAATTTTTGAAATGTTGCAAACACTCCGAATTGGAGTATTCATTCCAATCTGGATGGTTCATCTGGAAGAATTCGACACATTGACAAAAATCAACTTGATAAAAAGCTGTCAATTCATTTTCAGTGACATGCGACCCCATGTAAAACGGAAACACGGTTTCGAAAAATGACTTTGAATATGGAAAAGAGTTGATGTAATCGGTAATGAAATACCAAATTTCTTGGTTTGGGTCAATCGAATTCAAATGGTTAATCAAATTGGATCCAATGTACAACCCCTTGAATGAGTTGAACTGCAGTGGTTCTGGTTGTTGTTGTTGTGCTTGGTGTAAGTCTTGGTCGGAAACAAAGCGGTTATTCGCAATCATCGCGGTCATCGTAAGTCGTCTTGGTAAACAGGAAACTGTATTAAAAAAAAATATAAATAAAAAAATCAATTTAGGTTTTTTTCATTTTATTTTTTCATTTTATTTTTTCATTTTATTTTTTCATTTTATTTTTTCATTTTATTTTTTCATTTTATTTTAAGCGAGATGGAGAAAATTGAAAGTTTTTACATTTTGTAAAGTTTTTTTTTAAATTCGAAAATGGACAAAAATAAATGTCCAATTTTCATTTTAAAAAAAAAGTTTCAAAAAATGAAAATCGTTTTTTTTTGACATTTTTTTTTGAGTATATTTTTAATTTTTTAACACGATAAATCGTAATGTCGCTTTTTGTAAAAACGGACACGAGACCATAAGTTTTTTTTCAAAAAAAACGCATTTTTTCCAATTTTTTTGATTTTTTTCTGAAAACTCAAAAAAATTCTCAGGATCGTTTTGTCCCCAAAAAAACGAGCATCACAGCTTTTTTTGACTTTTTTTTTAAAGTCAAATCATTTTCAGTAAGATAAAATATTTTTTTTTAAAAAGGTGATTTTTTTTCATGAAAAAAGTAGCGCTTTGGACCGCACCATAAATTCGCCTTATGGTCTCAATCACTCGTTTTTTTTTCGCCACGTTACTGATTGTCGTGCAAAAATGCTCGTTTTTTTCGCGTAGCTCGCTTATGCTCACATCACTCGTTTTTTTTAAACCACCTTACCATACATGCAGCGATTTTACTCGTTTTTTTTAAAAAAATGTAACAAAAAAATCCTATAAATGTATGAAAAGATCCTCCAAAAAGCGAAATATGGCGATATCGAAAACAAAAAATGCAATTTTCGAGGATGATTTTATATTTTTTGGGGAACTTTTTATAAAAAAATATAAAATCATCCCCCGAAAACGTGAATATGGCGTTTTTTTTATGAAAATCGCGATTTTTGGGGATCTTTCGGCTTTTTTTTAATGGGTATATTTGGTGAAATGGGAATTAAATGATTTATTTATTCGTTAAAAAATTATCAAAAGATCCTCGAAAAGTCCAATTCTTGTTTTTAAACGAGTAAAAACTCATTTTGCATTTTTCGAGGATCTTTTGATAATTTTTCACGATTTTACGATTTTACATAGTAATATTTACCGAAAATAACGAGTGAATATAAAAACGAGAGATATTTATTTTTTTCATGATTACTAATTTATACAAAAAGTAAGTTTACTGTAATAATATAAATAATTAATATAAATATAATACATAAATATAATAAGTGTGTAAAAAACGAAATGAAAAAAATAATTTTTGCAAACAAACATTCAGGATCATTTAATGAATGTGTGTTTCATGATGTTATTGAAACTATAACGTGTAAATTAAATTGTGTTGAAAAGTATCTTGACTCGGATAGATGTAGTGCTGAAATGATAAATGAAGAAAACAGTCAAAATGATGAAAATAAGTTATTTATTTTCATGACAGAGTATATCAACCATGCAAGAGATATCTCCAGTTTAATTGACTTGAAATATTTTGATATTATTTTTATAGCTGGAGGGGATGGTATGGTGCATGAAGTTGTTAATGGTATAAGCAACAATAACACATATAAAAAAATAAATATGTTGTTGTCTGTTATTCCGCTAGGGTCGGGAAATCATTTATCAAAGTCACTCAGTATTCATTCTATTCATGAATGGAAAGATTCGCTTGCATTAGCATTAGACGGGATGAAACGAATGAAAGTTTTTCCAACAGTTGTTTATACTAGTAATAACAAACAATTATTAAGTATAAACACTATTATTGGAGGTATACCAGAACGAATAAATGATACCGGCACACATATTTCAAAATACATTCCAAAATTTGTTGGATGGTTAAAATATGATGTAAGTACATTATATCACATATTTTCAAGTTTCGATAATAAAATAACATTACATTGTGACGAGAGTGCTGATAGTATTCATGATATTATAGGCATTTTTATTCAAACGACGGAGTCATGCGGTTCGGACCTTATGATTAGTAGAAATATAAAACCAAGTCAAGAAAATATATCATTATGTTACATCTCTAAAAAAGGTAATTTTAGATTATTATACGAGTTTATAAAAGAAAAATTGGGATACGAGTCTCGTCATTTGGTTCGCATAATTGATAAACATAATGTGGTGTATTTAGAAGGATCACACTTGGAAAACATAACAATTGATGGTCAAACTGAAAAAATTTCAATTGACTCTAAAATAATGATAAAAAAGTCATCAGAATATTTTAATTTTATTTGTTTATGATGAAAAAAATAAAAAAGTCTATTTTTATGGATTTTATTTTTCGTGTTATTTTTTATATGTAGTAATAAGTTTACAGCTTAGACAAGATGAATGTGTAGTCAGGTTTTTGATCATACGGCAGTAAAGACAAGTACTTGAAAATGTCGACGTATGAATTTGGCAGACCGAGGAATAATTCTTCAGGTTGAGTATTTTTTTTCATTTCGGCAAGAGCTTCATTGGTGCCGGACGTTTTCCATGGAAGCGACCCTTTCAATAAATACGATATGACATACATGGCTGAAATGAGGTCATCTCTTCTGCTGGGTTCATTTCCATCATGGACATTCGAGCTAATGTAACGCGAAGTGCCAGTGACGCTGATTTTCCCCTCGGCATTAGCGGTGCGAACCTTGTTTGCGCGATGCATCTTTGTTTCGCTGTCAATGTATGTTCGCGCAAGTCCGAAATCGATTAAGTAAAGGGTGCTATTGACACCATCTGTGGATTTGGTCATAAAGTTTTCGGGTTTTATATCACGGTGAACGAATCCTTTTTCATGGACTGCGGAAAGAATTTGCACGATTTGTGCTGCGTATGCGCGAACGAGTGCGACAGGAACGGCCTTTTTATAATCGTATGAAACGGTTTGTAGAGTCTTGTCGTAAAGGTCGATGACCATGTAACGATTATGGTCAGGAATGCCATAATAACGCAAGGTTGGAATGCCGGGTGTACCTGAAAGATGCTGCAAAACGGCGGCTTCGTGTGTTAGTGTATCAGTTTGCGAGGTTGGCTCGAGTTTGACGGCAACTGTTTCGTCAGTGTTGACATTTTTTGCGCTGAAAATGAGTCCGAATGCGCCTGAACCGATGCGTGTTATCAACTTGTATCGGTTGTTGATCATGAACAAGTATAAGAGCCAAGGAAGAAAACTACTTGAAATTATTTTAACATTTATTTTTTCAATTTAAAAAAATAAATGTATGATTTTTATTTGATTTTATTATTTTTTATTCTCAACGAAGGCGAAGAACCAAATGAAGGGTGCTTTCTTTTTGCACGTTGTAGTCAGCCAAGGTTCGTTCATCTTCAAGCTGCTTACCTGCGTAGATAAGGCGTTGTTGGTCAGGAGGGATTCCTTCCTTGTCTTGAATTTTTGCCTTAAGATTGGCAATGGTGTCTGATGTTTCAACATCGAGCGTGATGGTTTTACCGGTGAGGGTTTTTACGAAGATTTGCATTTGAAAAGTGGTTTTATAATAAATAGTAACAAAAAAATATATTTAAATTGTTTTTAATTAAATATATTTTTTATGTCTAAATCTTTTGATGCATTTTATTTTTATTTTATTTTCTTGTATATTTTGATTTAGATTTAGATTTAGATTTAGATTTTGATTTAGATTTTGATTTAGATTTTGATTTTGATTTTGATTTTGATTTTGATTTTGATTTTGATTTTGATTTTGATTTTGATTTTGATTTTGATCTTTTTGACCTTCTTTGTTTGGAAATTATTTTATGTCGACCGATACCACCACTTTGACTAGGAGACGAAGATGGTGTTGGTGGAGTTCCGGGTACTATTACTTCCGGCGATCCAGGAAAATTAAGCTGTCGTGAAACAGTATGAGGTGTTTGTGGGGTTTCGGGCACTATGAATGATTCGCGTGCTTGTTGTGGTGTATGTGGTGTATTACTAGCAATGGCACTAGGATACGGTGTTGGTGGAGTTCCGGGTACTATTACTCCCGGCGATGTATTACTAGCACTGGCACCATAACTACTAGGAGACGGTGTTGCGGGAGTTCCTGGCACAGAAATGGGTGGAGATAAAACAATTGCATCTCCCTCTGAAACATATGGAGTACCAAAATCCGGGGACTCATCGCGTTGTGGTCGTCGAACGACATAAAATGGTAAAGGAAGATGACTATTCGGCGTCGGTTCCGGTTCCATTAATAAATACTTAATAAATTTTTATTTTATATATTGACGATAGATAAATTTTATAATAAATGACCAGAACGACGAGTACGAGTACGACGATTTTTTTTATTATTTGTTTTATTTATTTTTTTTGAATATGAATATGATTTTATATTTCTTAATCTTCGCTTTTTACCCCCGGCGGCTGGATTGGGTCTATTTCTTTTTTCAACTCGTCGTAAAATTACATTGGCAACATCAGAAGCAGTTGGATATGAATTAGACATTAATAATGCATTTAGTTGAGATGCAGGATTTACCAGTTCAACTTCGATCTCTCTTAACATTTGAGCAGTCACTTCTCCGTGTTGTTCTGGATTGTTCAACATGAAAATAAAAAAATGAGCTTTTAATAAAGGAGATGCAGCATTATAAGCCATAACCATATACTGAGCTTGATTAAAGAGAAATCTAGATATAATTTTTTTCATCATGGGTGTGGAACGAATAAAAAGTTGATCAATTGAAAAGGTTTGATATAGTAATGTTTGTAATTCAGTAAAGATTGGATTAGATAGGACTATAGCTGATTGAGGTCCACGTAGTATCAGATCCTCTCCAAATAATGTAAGTATCCTTGATTTTGTTTTGTTGTATAATGTTTGAGATCTAGGATCACTCATTGCGTTTGCATAATCTATTTGTAAAAATTTGATTACTTGAACAACATCATCTACTCTATCGTCTTCAATAAGTTTACTTATAAGTTTAGAATAAGCACGAATTGCATCATTAACTGCTCCACCACCCTCTACCTGTTGTTGTATCATACACTGACGAAACATTGCTTCTGCCCCGAGTTGTCTTTGTATTGAATAAGACCCATAATAAGAATATAGCGATAAATAAAAGTTGTCGCGCGTACATGATAAATTAGGATCATTAGGATTTATAACTAATCCTTCATTTGAAAACGCATTGGATAGAAATATTCGATTTATATAATGGTTATATTCATATTGAATTGTTCTTGTTGGATTGAGTGTACTTTCTTCGGCGGTGGGTGGAGTAGAAAATAAATCTGATACTGGCTCAGGAGGACGATCAGGCGGAGGAGACCGCGATGGTCCTCTTTTTAGATGATTCATAATAATTTTTTTTTTTATTTTTTTAGTAAAAAAAATACTCCTATTATTACTATAATATATTATAATAAATTATTTTAACTTAAATCGAATCAAAAATACATTTGTTAATGATGGATAAATATTTTGTTTCAGATTTTTCTCTTTGGAGTTCATTTTGAAGCCAAGTTCGGATGTTATCATCATCAAGGTTTTCAAGAAACCATTGAATCAACTCGTCCCAAGCTTTCCAGAATTTTACGTACCCGCCGATGACGAGCAATTTGAAAACATCTTGAATATATGGAATATCGACCGTGTCATTAGAATTTTCCTTAATATTTCCTTCCAATAGCGTTCGGTAATCGAATCCGTGTTCTTCAATCGTTGTTGCAAAACGCACAATCATTCGATATTGCGTGTAACCTTCACAGTGTCCGCCAAATCCAAAGTAACATTCGAACTCGGAACGTTCAACGGGATACATGGGGCGTTCAAGTAAAACAGTTAACACTTTGTCGAAGACCGTAACATATATTTTCGCAGTTTGAATATTGGCTTGGGCATACGTATTGTATCCAAATATCCATACGAGTTCTGGATGATCTTCAACAAATTTTTTTGTGAATTCATCGCTCGCGGTAGAAATCATATATCCTCGTGGCACGTAATGTTTTTTATGAAGTTCGAAAAATTTTTCGATAATGTCTTGTTTAGAGGGAGGCATTGGTTGGTTGGGTTGGTTGGTTTATTTACTTTATGTTCTATATTAAAGTGTAAGACATCTACTATAAATATTCAATTTTTATTTAAAATTATTTTGTATATTGTAAATAAAAATTTATAAAGTAAGGATTTCGCCTATTTTCTTTTCATTGATTTGGATCGTTTATTTGATTTGGATCGTTTATTTGATTTGGATCGTTTATTTGATTTGGATCGTTTCATTGATTTGGATCGTTTATTTTTGTGTGATATATTTTTACCTCCACCACTATTTTCACTTGGTGGTTGTTGTTGTTCTTTTCGTCGTTCAATATCTGCAAGACGTGCAGCCCGAAGCTCCTCTGGTGATAATACAGTGGAAGTGGAAGTAACAGGTTCAGGTTCAACTACATGTACAGCAGTAGGAGGAGCTACTTGAGCTGTAGCGTTGGTGGCTTGTCCAGCTGCTTCTGAAGAAAAATCCATTTTCAATGCTTCTTTATAGTTCTTGTCAATAGCTGCGTTAATCGCGCGAGCCTCTTCTATAGCTTGGGTAGAAGCAGCAGAACCAGAAGCAGCAGAACCAGAAGCAGCAGAACCAGAATCAGCAGAACTAGAAGCAGCAGAACCAGAAGCAGCAGCATTTCGACGTCGATTAGCACGATCAATATACCTTCGAGCATCTGCGGGATCATATGGAAGAATCGGAACAAGCGGTTCATACTCAGTAGGTTTAGGGCATATTGGACATTTTGGTATTAGACTGTATTTAAAGGCTTCATCTCTATATTGGTCCATGCACAATGCATGTTGCGCAGTTCCATCACGTGTACAAAATACGATACCTTCATATTCTGTTTGTCCTAATATATCGCCTGGTGTGATTGCGTGTTGGCACAAGGTACATTCACGAAAAATTTTTTTTGCAACATAAATTTCAGATTCTTTATCCTGATATTCTTTTGTTCCTTCCTTTAGTCTCGTTAATTCGTCCTCTAGTGCAAGTAATTTTGCATATTCCATTTCTAAGTCTATTTCTTCAAAATCTTTCATTAATGCTGGTGTAAACACTGGTTGAAAAACACGCGGCTTCGGCTTCGGCTTCCCTTTTAGCCATGCGTTATGACGGGCAAGGTCTAACTGCCTTCTTGCTTCTACTTCTTCATCTCGAATCTGTAACTGTACATATTGTCTGATCATTTCTGGCGTTGCAGTAAATGTAGCAGTTGTGGCTCGACTATTCCTTCTTAAATCCGATCTAGGTTTTCTATATGGTTCTGATCTTACATTTTGTCTTTGTAATCTTTCTTGACTGCGCTGGGGGCCAGGTGTAAAAGCCGCAGGTTCTGATGCTAAATTGAGAAGTACTGATCGACGGGGGTCAGGAATAAAATCCCTATTCACTACTTGCACTGCTTGACGATCATCTTCTCGTCGTATGTTTAAACCAAATATTGTGAGTTGCCTGAGCATTCCAATTAATTGTTGGACGCGTTGTTCGTAGTTTGGATGATGTGAACCTGGGTATCCTTCACGTATTGCAATGTTTACTGCTATAGTACGCAAGGCCCCACCTCTGTATAATTTAATAAATTTCATACTATTTTTACCATGACAGTCCTTCTTTATTAAATCTTCTAATTCTTGTAAATTTCTTATATTTATTGCAGCAGCTCCAGCAGCAGATCCAGACATTATGAATACTTTAATTATATATATCTGTATATAATTAAATATTATATAATTAAATATTATATATTATAATAATAAATGTATTACATATTTCCTTAATAATTTAAAATAATTTACTAACTAGAAGAAAAAAGTCGGTTCATGTTATCGGCTTCAAGTTTATTCGTTGAAGGTAAAAATAGTTTTTGAATTAAGCCGTCATCGCGAAATCGAATGGTGTAATCTTGCTGAATACTATTTCGCCCGACGCGCCCCATAGCTTGTATTGTTTTTTCCTGAGTCATGTCGTGCAAGTCGCGACCAATGTATCCGTGACAAAACTGATAATTCGTGCCGTAAATATAATCCGACGAAGCAATAATTAAAAATAATTTTTGGTCTTGCGCGAGTTCCTTCATAATTTCGTTATAGGCAGCGTTTTTATGATCGGTAATTGCGCCGATGCCCATTAAAAGCAATATTTTCCAGTGCGAATCGATAGAAAGCAGCATAATTTTCTCTACATAACTGTCTTCAATGTCGCATGACCATGGGTTTTTATTTTGTTTGTCCTTGCACCATTTTTCGAGGTGTGCAGGACGGTTTGGAATAAACAAGTCATGTAGCGCGGTTCGTTTCACTTGTTCATTTAGTTGCTGTAATTTTTGGTTGAGTGTTTTAATTTCGCCGCTATCCATTTTTTTATCAAGGAATTTAATTTTTTTGTCTTTGTTTTCGTCGTTTCCTGCTACAGAGGACCCCTTTTCAGCTTCAGCGAGCAAATCCTCAATTCTTTTTTCAATCGTTTCAATTTGTTCAGACAATTTATTGTTATGACCAATGGAATCCATAATGTCATCGATAAGTTGCGCCGGAATTTCCGCTGTTTGCAAGCAAAAACTTGCAATTTTTTCAACATCATTGGTCAAGAAAATAGTTGGTCCGTCTGTCAGCGTGTGTGCATCGGAAGTAGTCATGTATCCGGTGGATTCGTATAACCTGTTGTCATCACAATCTTTAAAGTGATCGTAAATGTGTGTCCATGCATTGAGTTCCGGTTTCTGTGTTATATTTTTCAGCAAGGTTAAATAATACAATTTAATGGAAATGTGCGTGATTTCATCGAGCGAAGAAAAGTAGCGTTCGACGCTGTATCGCTGGCTCGAGTAATATTGTTTCCGGTTTACAAACGATATGAATTCGCATATTTGTCCGATTCCGAAATAACGTAGCAACGTTTTATGTTTTTCACAGTGTGCGGCGCTCGACAAAACGTCGGCATAATTTGAAAACACTGTGTGAGGAAGCTGAACGCAGCCGCCCTTGCTAATAATTGGAATGGATTTGCTGCAATCATGACTGACAATATTGATAATTTCAGCATTTGAGAATCGGGATTTAAAATCGGCAATTGTATTCTGCAGTTCTTGTTCGTGCGGAAGCGTGGCTGAAGATAAAACGATATTTGGAATGATATTTTGACTCCAATTTTTATGAATGATGTCATGGTATTCGTGCGTTTTACTGTCCATTGTAATAGTGGGTTCGTCCCAAAACAGAATGGTATTTTCAACGGGATGAAATGCCTTCATATAAAACATGGCGTGTAAGTAGGATTGAATATCGCAAATCATAATGTCGACATTGTCTCCGATGCTGTTATCGACTTTACGAATACCACCCGTTCTCCAATCGCGCGTGGCTTCTTTTACGGCAAAGTAATGCAAACGTATATCGTCAACACTTTTGCACCCGAACGCAAATGCGATGCGTTTTTGAACCGAAATCGCGGATTTTGCTAAAGCCAGACCGACGTGGCGTGCGGCACAAACGAAAATAACTTTATGTTTTTCGGAAAGTCCGATTGGAGTCAGCGTTTTTCCAGTTCCAGTAGGTGCAATATAGAGTATGAGTTTTGGATTGGGTGACTTTGCATAAGTGAAGATTTGTTTTTGGTGGTCATACAGCTCCATGTCTTTGAATTTGGTGCAAAGATGGTTTTTTTCGACAAAGTGTTCGGCGTATTGAATGAATTTTACAATGTTGGTGTCGGGTTCAAACATGTCGAGTAAATATTTTACAAATGCAATGACATGTATATTTACGTGTTCAATACTGTTTTTCATATTCATTGTAAGAGCGTAATAATACGACATCCAACTGCATTCGTCAATATCGTCGTCATCATCGTGATCATCATCGGATTCTTGTTTTTTATCTTTTTCATTGTTTTGTTGTAATATATTCCATTTTGCTTTTTTTGTAAGTAATAGTTTACATATTTTTAGAATCGTATGTTCAAAAATAATTTTAGAGTGTGTTGTTAATGCGCTCTCATTATTTTTAATGCGAATGGCGTCAACTTTTTTTAATTCAACGGTTTTATTTTTACCGCTTTTTTTAACTCCAGATCCATTATTACTGTTTGCAATTGAATCAGCGTCACATGAAAATGCTGGACTCAATTGAAATGTTTTTATCATATCGAGAATCAATTGTTCAAAATGTTTTTGATACAAGTATGCATACATTTCGGAAGAAGGTGTTACTTTCAAGATGCCGACCATGGAAGAATGATGATTCAATTTTAGTTGCACATTATGATAACTGTCTCGAATGAGCTGAATTACGGTTAGTTCATCCGGTGAGACAGGAATTTCCATATTATTCCATTCAGATTTTGTGAGACGACCTTGTACGATTGTATGACTGTAAATATTATTTTTATTTTTATCATTTTCATTTTGTTGCATTTTATTAAGTATTTATTCAATATAAGAATGGGTGAAGAATGAATAAATGAATGTTAATATATTGTAACAAAACCTATTTAAATCAATACAATATATTATTTATTTTACGGTTAAAAAGAGAAACCCATTAGAGCCGCGATGGGTTTTTACACTTGTTGCGTTGATTCGTAGTCTCGCATTGACATGAGTCGGCTTCGCCGGTATAGTGTATGTTTTACGTCTGGTTACAAAGACGATGGTGTGTGTTTTTTTATAAATTACATTAAAACACAAAATGTACTCGGTGCAAGGTTCGACCTTACTAACAATGATCATATCATCATCAATTTTCTAATACCGAGTTTAAAATGTAAATGCCGGCGGTAAGTTTCGATCTTACGTCCTCCCCGTTATGAGCGGATAACCATCTCTAATTCGGACTTTTGGGTCATGGTGCAAGAGACGGGTTTTTAGGCGCTCTTCCTCTGAGCTACGTCGGCTGGTTGCTGAATTGTTCAGCTTTGTATCCTGTTTCTGTAAAGCAGGCAAATTGGAATCATACCGGTAACAGGTTTCGATCCTGTGACTTCCCGCTTATAAGGCGATAACCATCTTCAAATTCGGACATTTACATGTCATGTTGATAGAGGACGGTGTTTTTAGGCGCTCTGCCGCTGAGCTATACCGGTTTAGTTGCTCTAGTGCCTTGATGCACCGATGCGATATGAAGAATTAGATACCGACAACCCGTTTCGATCGAGTGACCTCGTGGTTATGAGCCACGCGCGCTGCCTCTGCGCCATGCCGGTTTAGTTGCTCTAGTGCCTTGATGCACCGATGCGATATGAAGAATTAGATACCGACAACCCGTTTCGATCGAGTGACCTCGTGGTTATGAGCCACGCGCGCTG